>Ga0209477_1000263_pt1 | contig 31577 bp, 20 predicted proteins | sample KloWWTupernatant_FD_187180 | JGI IMG/M metagenome (GOLD analysis project Ga0209477, IMG submission 187180) | Active sludge microbial communities from Klosterneuburg, Austria, studying microevolution and ecology of nitrifiers - Klosterneuburg... | ecosystem: Engineered > WWTP > Aerobic digester >...
GGAAAACGGCCGTATGAAGGTCCACGTCCGCCGCGCTGGTGGCCGGGCACATCAGCGCCATGTTGTGGAACGGCGTCATCAGGATGCCGCGGTTGAGGCAGGCCAGGTGCATGTAGCGGTCGAGTTCGCCATCGATGGAGGCCGCGGCCTCGCCGCCATTGCGCGGCAGGTCGCCGCGGAACCAGTACTCGGCGCGGCAACCGAGCCGCTGCACGATCCAGGGCAACTGGTGCGCGTCGATCGATGCCTGGACCCCGGCGGTGAAGCGCTCGGCCATCGCGATCATGTGCGCGAAGGCCGCGTCGGTCAGCACCGACTCCAGTGTCACCCGCATCGCCGCCAGCGACAACGCATTGCCGGCGAGCGTGCCGCCGATGCCGCCGGTGTCGGCGGTGGACAACGGCAGGTGCTCGCGCAGTCGCGCCGCAACGGCTTCGGTGCAGCCGTAAACCGCCGCCGGGATGCCGTTGCCGATCGCCTTGCCCAGGGTGATGAAATCGGGTTCGAGGCCCCACGCGCGCGTGCAGCCCCCGGGCCCCGCGCACAGGGCATGAGTCTCGTCGATGACCAGCAGCGTGCCATGGCGCCGCGTCAGCTGGCGCAGCGCGGCGTGGAATCCGGGATCCGGCAGCACGATGCCGATGTTGGTGAGCGCGGGCTCGCACAGCACGCAGGCCACGTCGCCTTGCGCCAGTTCGCGCTCGAGTGCCGCCAGGTCATTGAACTCGACCACGCGCGTGGTCGTGGCCGGCGCCACCGGCGGACCGAGGTTGCCGGGCCGCGGCACCACCTGGCCGGCTTCGAGCGTGGCGAAGCTCTCGTCGACCGTGCCGTGGTAGCACCAGTTGAACACCAGCACCTTCGGCCGGCGCGTGAGGTGGCGCGCAAGGCGGATCACGAAGCGGTTGGCATCGGTGGCGGTGAGCGTGGCCTGCCACCATGGCAGGCCGAAGCGGCGGGTGAGCTCTGCCGCCACGACCGCCGCATCGGCGGTCGGCAGCATCAGGGCGATGCCGCGCGGCAGTTGCGCCGTGAGCGCCGCCACCGCCGCGGGCGGCGCGTGTCCGCCCATCGCGCCGGTGTCGCCGAGGCAGAAGTCGACGTACTCGTGGCCGTCGGCATCGCGGAAGCGCGCCCCGGCGGCGGAATCGACGAACAGCGGGAACGCCCCCGGCCAGCGCACCATCCAGTGCATCGGCACGCCGCCCGGGAGGTGCTTGCGCGCCTCCTCGTGCAGGCTTTGCGAGCGCGGATGCGTCTTGACGAAGCGCAGCTCTTCGCGTTCGACGAGCTGCGCAAGGCGGGTTCTATCGATGGGCATGGATCCACACCGTGGAGGCAGGGCCCGAACCAGCCCTGTGGGAGCGGCTTCAGCCGCGACTGGCACCCCGTCCTGCCCGACGCGCCTGTCGCGCGCAGAGCGCGCTCCTACAGTCCGGCACTGTAGGAGCGCGCTCTGCGCGCGATGGGCACCGGTCGCGGCTGAAGCCGCTCCCAAAGGGGCATGCTGGACTTGCGGGACCACCGCCAGCGACCGCAGGGCGATCGCTGGCGGGCACCCTCGACGCGTTACTCGGACCGGACCTGGGTCCAGACCTCGCTGTACATCTTCTCGTCGTCGCCGAGGTCCATCACGGCCTGCAGCTTCTCCATCTGCTCGGGTGGCGGATAGATCGCCGTGTTGGCGAGGTCGGCCGGGGTGATGAACTCCTTGGCCGCCTTGTTGGGCGTCGCATACTGGTTGAAGTTCGACAACGCCGCGCCGACCTTCGGGTCGAGGATGTAGTTGATGAATTTCTCCGCCGCGTCGCGATGCGGCGCCTTGGCCGGCACGGCCAGGTTGTCGATCCAGATCACGCCGCCTTCGTCGGGCACGAAGTACTCGGTCTCGGGATCGTCGGCGATGCCGCGCACGGCGTCGCCGTTGTAGACCACGGCCGCGTCCACGACCTTGCCCAGCACCTTGTTCTTGCCGCCAACGCCGCCCTCGAAGCCCTGCGAGCGGTTCTTGGCGTCCGACAGCAGCGTGCGGATCTCCTTGAGCTGGTCGGCCGAGGGCGTGTTGACGCTCCAGCCCTTGTAGCGCAGCGCGCTGCCCATCATCTCGCGGTACGAGTCCATCAGCAGGAAGGCGCCGTGCGACTTGTCCTTGTCGAACAGGATGCCCCAGGTGCGCGGCGTGGGCTTGCCGTCCTTCTTGCGCGCATAGATGCCCACGGTGCCCCACTGGTACGGCACGGTGTACTTGTTGCCCGGGTCGTACTCGGGGCTGGCGAAGTTCGGATCGAGGTTGGCGAGGTTGGGGATGTTCTCGTGGCGCAGCTCGGCCAGCAGGCCCAGCTTGGTCATCGCCGGGATGACGTAGTTGCCCGGGACCACCACGTCGTAGAGCGAATCGCCGCCGCCCTGGAGCTTGGCGATCATCGCCTCGTTGTCCTCGTAGAGATCGATCGTGACCTTGCAATTGTGCTGCTTCTCGAAGTCCGCGACGATCTGCGGATCGATGTACTCGCTCCAGATGAAGAGGTTGAGCTTGCAGTCGTCGGCCGCGGGGGCCGCAGCCGGTGTCGCCGCGACCGCCGGCGCATCCGCCGCCGGTGCGGCGGTGGGCGCGGGCGCCTGGCCGGATTGCCCGCCGCAGGCGGCGAGCAGGAGTGCGAAGGGATAAAGCAGCCGAGTACGCATCAGGAGCCTCCTTCATTGCGGGGTGGGCGTTGCAGCAGCGTGGCGACGATGGTCGCGGCCATGGTGACCGCGACGATCAGGGTCGACAGCGCGTTGATGTCGGGCGTGATGCCGCGCTTGACCGACGCATAGATGAGGATGGGCAGCGTGGTCGCGCCGGGCCCGGTGGTGAAGAAACTCACCACGAAGTCGTCGAGGCTCAGCGTGAACGCGAGCATCGCGCCCGCCACCACCGCCGGCAGGATCATCGGCAGGGTGACGTGGAAGAAGGTCTGCAGGCCGGTCGCGCCGAGGTCGTGCGCGGCTTCCTCGATCGCCGGGTCGGCGCCGACCAGGCGCGAGCGCACCACGATCGCGACGAAGGGGATCTGGAAGGTGACGTGCGACAGGATCATCGTCGTCATGCCCAGCTCGAAGATCCCGAGGTACTTGCGCGCCAGCGCGAACAGCAGCAGCAGCGCCACCGCCATCACGATGTCGGGGATCACGACCGGGATGTACATCAGGAACGAGAAGGCCTTCTTGGCCGGGAAGCGGTAGCGCGACAGCCCCAGCCCCAGCAGCGTGCCCAGCACGGTCGAGATCAGGGTGCTCACCACGCCCAGTTCCAGCGTGTTCCACGCCGCCGTGATCTTGTCCTGGCTGTCGAAGAGCTTGGCGTACCACTCGGTGGTGAAGCCGCGCCATGGCCCGCCGTAGCGCGCCGAATTGAAGGAATAGATGAACACCACCACCAGCGGCGCCCACAGGAACACGTAGATGAGCAGCGCGCCCAGGCTCAGCGGCAGCGACGGCTTTTTCATATCAGCCCGTCCTGCCGGTTGCTGGCCGAGCGCGCGTAGAGGAACAGGCCGACCAGCACGATCGCCATGCCGGTAAAGGCGATCGCGGAACCGAAGGGCCAGTCCCTGCTGGGCCCGAACTGGAGCTGGATCGCATTGCCCAGCATCGCGGTCTTGGCGCCGCCCAGGAGGTCGGGCACCACGAACTGGCCGGTCGCGGGAATGAAGACCAGGATGGCGCCGGCCACCAGGCCCGGCGTGATCTGCGGCAGCAGCGCGTGGCGGAACACGTTGGCGCGATCGGCGCCGAGGTCGCTCGCGGCCTCGGCGAGGCTCCAGTCGAGCTTCTCGACGGCCGAATACAGCGGCAGGGCCATGAACGGCAGGTACGCGCACAGCATGCCGATGTAGACCGCCGGCACGCCCGGATAGAGCGCGCGGCCCGGCTCGCTCAGGCCCAGGAACGCCGACACGCCGGCGAGGAAGCTGTCCGGCCCAAGCAGCATTTGCCAGGCGTAGGTGCGGATCAGCAGGTTGGTCCAGAACGGGATGATCAGCAGCGTCAGCGCCAGCATCTTCCAGCGCGTCGGCAAGCGCGCGATGAAGAAGGCCAGCGGCAGGCTGGCGAGGATGCAGACGATCGTGGTGCCCGCGCCCATCAGCAGCGAGCGCGCGATGATCCGCGGGTACAACGGGTCGAAGCCCAGCACGCCGAAGCCCAGCAGGCGCTTGTAGTTGCCCAGCGAGAGCGGGAACTGCCACTCGCCGTAGGTGCCGCGGGTCATGAAGCTCAGGAACGCGATCGCCAGCAGCGGCAGCAGCAGGAACACCAGGGTCCAGGCGATCGCCGGCCCGCTGGTGAACAGCGCACGCACGACCTCGCCGCCCCAGGTCAGGCGTTCGCCGAAGCGGACTTCCGCCTGGCGCGTCATCTCAATCCTCCAGCACCACGAGGTTGTCGGCCGGGAACGCCAGCCGCAGGGTCTCGCCATTGGCCGAGGTGCGGCCGCTGGAGCGCGCGTTGAGCAGGTGGGCCTTCAACTTCGAACCGTCGGCGCCGACCATCTGGTACTCGCTCGACGAGCCCGAATAGATCACCTCGGCCAGCTTCGCCTCGATCTCGTTGGCGCCGTCGCCGGGCGCCTGCAGCACCCGCACCTTCTCGGGCCGGATCGCCAGCGTGACCTTGTCGCCGACCGCGCGCGGCCGGATGTCCGGCGCCGGCGTGGCGCTCAGGGAGCCCAGCGGCGTCTCGACCTGCAGGCTGCCGTTCGCAGCCGCGGTGACCTTGCCCTCGAACAGGTTGCAGGAGCCGAGGAACTGGCCGACAAAGCGCGTGCGCGGTCGCTCGTACAGGACCTCGGCCTCGCCGATCTGCTCGATCTGGCCGGCCCGCATCACCGCGATCCGGTCCGACAGCACCAGCGCCTCCTCCTGGTCGTGGGTCACGAACACGAAGGTGATGCCGACGCGGCGCTGCAGCGCCAGCAGCTCGACCTGCAGTTCCTTGCGCAACTTCAGGTCCAGCGCGCCGAGCGGCTCGTCGAGCAGCAGCACCTTGGGCCGGTTGACCAGCGCGCGTGCCAGCGCCACGCGCTGGCGCTGGCCGCCGGAAAGCTGCTGCGGCTTGCGGGCCGCGAAGCCCGTGATCCGCATCATCTCCATGACCTCGTCGACGCGCGAGGCGATCTCGGCTGTCGCCACCTTCTTCATGCGCAGCCCGAAGGCGACGTTGTCCTTCACCGACAGGTGCGGGAACAGCGCGTAGGACTGGAACACGGTGTTGACCGGCCGCAGGTGCGCGGGAATCTCGCTGGCGTCGGTGCCGCCGATGCGGATCTGGCCGGAGTCGGGCAGGTCGAGCCCCGCGATCATGCGCAGCAAGGTGGTCTTGCCGCAGCCGGAGGGACCGAGCATGGCGAAGAACTCGCCTTCGCGGATCGTCACGCTGACGTGGTCGAGCGCAACGTGCTCGCCGAAGCGGCGCGTGACATCCGCCACTTCGACCGCGGCGCCCTTGCCTGGCGCGCCCGCGCGCGCCGTCTCGTTACCCGGATTCGCCATCGTCGGCCCTGCGTTTGCGCGACGGATTGCACGGCCAGATCGACCGCGGCTCCGCTCCGATGCTAGCACCAGATTCTCCCTGCCCCCCTCTCCCCCCGGGAGCGGGGTTGGGGGTGAGGGTACGAGTCCTGCGCAGCCCCCGGCCGACCCCGAACCCTCGTCCGGTCCAACGGCCCAGCTTCCCCCATTGAGAGAATGATGACGCGCCTCGAACCGGCGCGTGTCGCGTCGCAACACGGCGCATGCCATGCGCCATGCTGCGGCGCTTCGGGTACGATCGTGTCCACCATGTGGACTCGAATGCCGTCCCTGCACTGCCATGCCAGCGGCCCGCTGCGCTGCCCGCAGCCGCCGCCCTGAGCGAAGCCCGCGGCCGCTGTCCCCGCGACACGGCCGGTTTCCCGATCCCGCTGCCCCATCCGTATCGCCGCGCGCGATCCGCAGGAGTCCCGCCATGAAGCGTTACCAGAATTTCGTCGACGGCCAGCTGGTCGATGCCCTGTCCGGCGAGTCCGAGACCATCGCCAGCCCGGCCAGCGAACAAGCGATCGCCAGCGTGCCCAAGGCCGGCGCGGCCGACGTCGATCGCGCGGTGGCGGCGGCCGACAAGGCCTTCGCCGGCTGGTCGGACCAGACCCCCGGCGCGCGTGCCGCCGCGCTGCTCAAGCTCGCCGACCGGGTCGAATCGCATGGCGACGAACTGGCCGCCCTGGAGAGCGCCAACGTCGGCAAGCCGATGTGGCTGGCGAAGTCCGAGATCCCCTTCATCGTCGACAACCTGCGCTACTTCGCCGGCGCCGCGCGCTGCCTCGAAGGCAAGGCGGCCGGCGAATACCTCGGCGGCTACACCAGCATGATCCGGCGCGAGCCGGTCGGCGTGGTCGGCTCGATCGCGCCGTGGAACTACCCGCTGATGATGGCGGCGTGGAAGATCGGCCCGGCGCTCGCCACCGGCAACACGGTGGTGCTCAAGCCCGCCGAGCAGACCCCGCTGACCTCGCTGCGCCTGGCCGAACTGGCCGCCGACATCTTCCCGCCCGGCGTGTTCAACGTGATCACCGGCCATGGCGAACCCGCGGGCGCATCGCTGGTGCGCCATCCCAAGGTCGGCATGGTCTCGCTCACCGGCGACGTGGGCACCGGCAAGATCATCGCGAAGTCGGCCTCGGATTCACTCAAGCGCGTGCACCTGGAACTCGGCGGCAAGGCCCCGGTCGTGGTGTTCGACGACGCCGACCTCGAGATCCTCGCCGCGGTGATCAAGGCCGCGAGCTTCGCCAACAGCGGCCAGGACTGCACCGCCGCCTGCCGCGTGTACGGCGGTCCGAAGATCTACGACAAGCTGGTCGACGTGCTCTCCGGCGTGGTCGGCAGCGTCACCACCGGCGACCTAGCGGACGACGGCACCTTCATCGGCCCGCTGGTCTCGGGCGAGCAGCGCGAGCGCGTGGCGGGCTTCGTCGAGCGCGCCAAGGCCGGAAAGCACGCCAAGGTGCTGCGCGGCGGCAACCCGATCGCCGGCAAGGGCTATTGGTACCAGCCCACGCTGGTCGCCGACGCCGCGCACGACGACGAGATCGTCAAGCGCGAGGTCTTCGGCCCGGTGATCACCGTCAGCCGCTTCAGGAGCGACGAGGAAGCCATCGCGTATGCGAACGACGTCGATTACGGTCTCGCCGCCAGCGTGTGGACCAGCAACGTGGGCCGCGCGATGAAGGCGGCCAAGGCCCTGCGCTTCGGCACGGTGTGGATCAACGACCACCTGCCGCTGGTCTCGGAGATGCCGCACGGCGGCTTCAAGCAGTCCGGCTACGGCAAGGACATGTCGATGTACGCGCTCGAGGACTACACCGTGGTCAAGCACGTGATGGTGCGGCTGGGCTGAGCCAGTCGTCTGGCGCCAGCGCCGCGACGGCGCTGCCTCGCCGCGCTGGCGCCGCCACCAGGCAACGCTCAGTCCACGAACGCGGTCCACTGGCGCACCAGCTGCGCCAGTGCGGCGCGGCGGTCCTCGACCGACTTGAGGTCCGGGAACGTCACCGCGGCCCGGTCGCGGCCCAGCCATTTCAGCAGGCCCGCCGGATCATCGATCCGGGTCGCGGCGACGCCGGCGTCCCGGGTCTTTGCGCCCAGGTGCAGGATCAGCATCAACGCGTCCTTGCGGATGTTGACGGTCGCGAACCACTCCGTGGTGCGAAAGCTCGGCGAGTTCCACTTGATGCCCTCGCTGATGCCTGCGCTTGCCCCGAGGATGATCCCGCGCAGCGCCTCGATTCCATCCTTCAGCGGATGATCGAGCTGGCCGAGGAAGGCGTCGACGTCGCGGCTACCGGCATCGGTGCAGGGGGATCCCGCGGCTTTTCGGGTAGTGGCCATGGTCGATGCGCGCGGGAAGGGTTCCAGCGTCTCGTTGGTGTCCAGGACATCGGGCCTGCGCGGCCTACGCCAGCGGAATCCGCGCCTTGTTCTGCGCCAGCCAGGCGTCGAAGTCCAGCAGCGCGGGATTGAGCCGGCGCGATTCGTCGATGTCGCGCGCCTTGCAGAACTCGTCGGCGAAGTCGTGGTTGAACTGGAACATGTTGCCGAGATCGTCGGCGCCCGGGAAGCCGAAGGCGCGGAATGCCGCGGGCGTTATCGCGTTGTAACGCACTTCCTGCGCCAGCGCCTTCGACAACGAGGCGGCCATCTGCGCGCCGGTGAGGTGCCCGCCCGCGATGCCCAGGCTGCGGCCCACGTACGCTGCGCCCGCGCGGAATATGCCGTACGCGCACTTGCCGATGTCCTCCGCCGCGATCCCCGGCAGCTTGCGCTCGCCCATCGGCAGCGTGAACGCCAGCTTGCCGTCCGGTCCCGGCTTCGGGCCCATGCCGAAGTGGATGAGGTTGTCCCAGTAGAACGAGGTGTGCAGGAAGGTCGTGGGCACGCCGAGTTCGGTGAAGCGCGCGTTCGATTCGCCCTTGGCGTCGAAATGCGGCACCTTGTAGTGGCCCATCAGGGTCGGCATGCGCGTGTCGTCGAGCGGGATCCAGCGGCGCGAATCCTCCAGCGTCGACCAGATCGCGTGCTTCACGCCGGCGGCCTTGGCGGCGGCAGCCATTGCGGCGACCTCGGCCTTCTCGCGTTCCGGCGAGAAATGCGCCCAGAAGAAGGTCACGAAATAGGCGCCATGAACGCCGCGCAACGCCTCGGTGAGCGCCGCCTCATCGCCGATGTCGGCAGCCACGACCTCGGCCCCCTGCGCCGCCAGCGCGGCCGCGGCCGGCGACTTGGGGTCGCGCGTGATCGCGCGCACGCCGAACCCGCCGCCCGGGTCGGCCAGGATCGCGCGCACCAGTCCGCCACCCTGGGCGCCCGTGGCGCCCGCCACCGCGATGATCCTGCGCTCTGCCATGGCCCTGCTCCTGTCTGTCCGTGGTCGGGACCTGGCCCGGCGCGGCCCGAATCGCGCCGCTCCGGCAGCAACACCGGCCGGAGCCACGCGATTATCGCGCAAAAGGCCGCACGCGACCTCGATCAGTAACGCAGGATCGCCGCCATCCCGCACTCGCCCGGCATGCGCTCCGCGGGCACCACGACGACTTCGCCGCGGGCGCGCAGCACGGTCTCGGCGATGTCATCGATCAGGTCGTCGACCTCGGGGTCGTCGAGCGAGCGCGCGGCCACGGCGCCGGTCGCGGGATCGAGGCGACCGGGAATCTCGCGATCCGCGTCGACCAGCAGCGTGGCGACGCGACCGGCGACCGCGGCGGCCGCCACATCCTCGATCAGGTTGGCGCCCAGTCCCTTGGCGCGCGCCGCCTCGAAGGTATCGATCAGCGCAGCGAGGCGGGCGAGGTACTGCGGCTCGAACACCTGCCAGGCCCGCGCCCGGAGCGCACCCGGGTCCAGCGCGTCGCCGTCGATCGCAAGCCCGGTGGCCAGCAGCTGCGGATTGCGCGAGGCCTCGCGGAAAGCCGAGGCCATTTCCGGCAATGCCACCAGCAGCAGCGGCAGTCCGCCAGGGCGCGAATGCTGCTCCAGGACCGCGCCGTCGATACCGCGCAGGTAGTGCAGCAGGTCGGCGTGCGCGGTGTCCTTGTGCGACTGCTTGGACTCGCGCCCCATCGGCTCGCGGATCGCCGCCGAGACCTCTACCGGATCTAGGGCGTCGCGATTGCCCTCGAACAGGTGGCCACCCCCGAGGCCCACCGCCAGGATCTGGTAGCGGTCGGCGGACTGCAGCACCCGCAGCAAGGGCTTGAGGTGGAAGCTGTTGGCGACCACCACCAACTCGCGGCCCGGGCGTTGCAGGTCGAACACCTCGAAGCGATCGCCATCGGCCAGGATCGCCAGCGAATCGGTGCGGTGCTGCCAGAACGCCGCGTCGTGCGCCAGCGCTTCGAACGGCGCCATGCGGGCCTCGACCTCGCGCTTGTCGTGCTTCTGAGCCAGCGAGGCGGACAGCTCGCGCAGCAGGTTGCGGAACCGGATCGGATCGCCCTCGCGCTCGGGGTGGTGCCGGTGGGTCGGCATGTACAGCGAGATGCACGGCGCCTTGGCTGGCGCAAGCAGCGCCTGGACGTGTTCGACGGTGGCTTGGCGCACGGGACGCTCCGCGGTCTGTAAGGGGCGGCGAGTATGCCAGCCCGGTCGTCGGTGGCGCGTGCACGGGTTGCCGCCAGGCGCCGTGCCAGTCCGCCGTCCACCGCTGCCGCGGCCATCCCGGTCCCGGGGCGCCGGTCGCAGCGCCGACAACGGCGCAGGAATCGTGGTCGACGCCTTCGGATCGCCCTGCGAGAAGCTGCTGTTTCTCGACGACCGGGCACCTGCGCCCGCGACGTCACCGCGGCCGCGATCCGTCCGGTTCCCGAGCCTACTGCGCCGGGATGGTCACCAGCGGCAGCTTGTCGTTGCCGCCCGTCTCGGCCAGGGTGAAGAAGAACATGACCGCCGTGAACGCGCGCTTGGTCTGCAGGTCGGAGTCGTCGACCCAGAACCAGTGGTCGCGATACCGGACCGCGGCGAACGCGCTCGCCGGCCGCTCGGTGCCGCTGTGGATGCGCACCGGCTGCGCCCGGCCGTCGGCGCCGGCGTCGTCCAGCGCCGGCGTCGCCAGCGTGCCAGCGAGATGCTGCGCGGGCACGTCGACGTAGCTCGCGAAGGCCAACATGATCTGCAGCATCGAACGGCTGTTCACCGCCAGTTCGTTGCTGGCGCCGCGCACCGGCGAGTAGATGAGGGTGAAGCGTTGCTGCTCGGCGGGCAACTGCAGCAGGCGGCGGATCTCGCGCGACTTCTCCTGGATCTCGTCCGGCAAGTCGTCGCCGCGGAAGAACAGCACGCCGGTCTTGCCCTTGACCGCGTCGTCCTCGATCCGCATGCCGACCGCGCCGTAAACCTGGACCTCGCGGATCAGCTGCAGCGCGCGCGCGAACGCCGGGTCCGCGACGCGCAACTCGCCGCCGGAGGTCGAGCGGTTGCGCACGCCATTGAGCGACTCGACGGTCAGGCCGAGGATGAAGTCGGCGGCGTAGCCCGACTGCAGCATCGAGAAGATGCTCTTGGGATCGATCGGCGTGATCAGCCCGCGCAGGAACTTCTCGCCGGTCAGCGGCACGTAGGTGATGGTGGGCCGATCGGTGTAGATGGCCTGGCCGCCCGCACCGAGGTAATCCCCCTGGACCGCCCGGCTCGACGAGAGCACGCCGTTGACGCTGACCCCGGTCTGCAGCGAATAGCCGGCGACGACGGAGGCGACGTCCACGAACACCGGCAGGTCCATGTAACGCACCTTGACGATGTTGAGCAGGGTCTGCTGCTTCCACGAATCGGCGATCGCCGTGCTGTAGTCGAAGCGGTCGATGGCCACTGTTTTCGGACCGAGGCTGGCGCAGGCACCGACCAGGGCCAGGGTCAGCGCCAACGCCGCCGTCGCGGCGAAGCGCCGCATGCCGCGGTCGGCGCCGCCGAAGCTGTCAGTCGAATGGGCGTTCATCAGCAGACTCCCTGGCCGGGCCAGCCCAGAATAACGCCATCCCGCGACCCATTCCGGCCGCCCTGGTCGCACCTTCGGGCAGTTGCCCGGGGCACGTTCGGCCGCGAGGCTCGCCCGCTGCCGCCGCCGCGACGGCAGCAGGATCCGGCCTGCGCCGTCGTGGCGCAAACCGCCCTATGCAGCCGATTCCGCGCCGCCAAGTGGCGCGGGAAACGCCGACGCGGGCACCTCGATCCAGGTGGCCCGGGCGCTGGCGACGATCGCGCCGGTGCCATCGGCAATCGCGGTGCCGACGATCCGCTTGCGCCCCTGGATGGAGACCGGCCAACCGATCACCACGCAGCGCGCCCCGGCCGCAATGCTCGCCGTGATCCGCGCCTCGATCTGGCCGAGCACGATCGCGCGTCCCGGCTCCTCCGGCATCACCGCGAATGCGCCCGGGCAATCCAGCGCCGCCCACACGAATTCGCTGCGCACGATGCCGTCGCTGCAAAGGTCCGCGGCCGGCACCCACGGCGTGGCGACGATGCCCTCGCGATCCAGTGGACCGGCGAACAGCTGCATCCCATCGCCAGCGGCGCGTTCGGGTCCGCACACGAAGCAGCCCGGGAAGGGGTGGCGGCGGTAGCCGCTGTAGCGGCGCGATGCCGCGGTGGCCTCGTCGAACGAAGGCAGGCGCGGAACCTCGATCGCGAACGTCGACGGCCGCGCCTCGGCGATCTGCGTCGTCTCGTCCCAGAGCCGCGCCACCTCGCCGGCAAGCTCGACCCGCAGCGGGCGTTCCACCGGCGGCGGCGCCATCAGGCGCACCGAGGCCGGACCCTCGAAGTGGCGGGCCAAGCAGCCGCAGGTATAGCCGCCGTTGCCCGAGTGCGGCGGTCCGCGGAAGCGCGCGTCGATGGTCAGCGAATCGGCAGGCATGGTTCGACCGTGCACGCTTGTCCTTCCCGACTGGAATCCGGAACCGTTCGCCCTAGGCCGGCGGTGCTTGCACGGCATCGCCGCGGCGCTGGCCTTCGACATAACGCCGCCCCAGCCACAGCGAGAGCACCAGCCAGACGGCGGCGAGCGGCGCCGCGGTCAAGGCGATGCCGCCGATGCCCAGGCCCAGCCACAGCAGCGCCGTGTTGGTCCACGCGCCAACCTGGTCGCCGACGCGGTAGACCACGGTGTCGATCAGGTTCTTGGCCTTGTACTTCTCGGCGCGGCTGAGCGGCACGTACAAGGCCTCGCGCGCTGGGCGCGACAAGGCGAAGTTGGTGACACGCCGCGCCACGGTGAACACGACCACGGCCGCCAGCACCGGATAGAGGCCCAGCCCGACGAAGCCGATCACGCTGACCAGCGGCAAGGCGGCCAGGGTCAGCCCGACGCCGATGCGCGCCATCAGGCGGCCGGTCAGGAGCAACTGCAGCACCAGCGTCAGGCCGTTGACCCAGATGTCGACGTTGGCGAAATACACCGTCTGCGCCGCTTCTCCGTCGATGGTCGCATCGACGACCTGCGCCTGCAGGAAATACAGGAAGGTCGAGCCGATCGTGTACAGGAACATGTACCCGCAGATGCCCAGCAGGTAGGGCGAGCGCAAGGCCAGGCGGAAACCGTCGGCGGCGCTGCCGCCGATGATCTCGTCGCCGGCTTGCCGTCCGCCACCGGGCTCCGGCGCTGCCGCGCCGACGCGGGCGTTGATCGCGAACATGCACCACAGTGCCATTTCCAGCATCGCCAGCGAGACCAGCAACAGCGCCGGCGCCCCGATCAGCTCGACCAGGCCGGCCGTCGCCACGCCGCCGAGGAGGGCGCCGAGACTGCCGCCGGCGGCGATGACGCCGTACAGGCGGCGCGACGATTCGCCCTGGTAGACATCGGCCATGACCGCCCAGAACAGCGACACCGCGAACAGGTTGAATACGCTGACCCAGATAAAGAACGCGCGCCCGACCCAAATGCTGGTGGAGTCCGGAAGGCCGACCAGCGCGCCGTAGAACGCCAGCAGGCACAGCATCAGCGCGCGATAGCTCCAGGTCACGAAGCGCCGCCGCGGCCAGCGCGACACCAGCGCCGAGAACAGCGGGCTCACCAGCAGCATCGCGACCAGGGTGCCGGTGAACAGCCATGCCAGGTTCCTCACCCCGCCGGCCACGCCCATCTGGTCGCGGATCGGCCGCAGGATGAAATAGCTGGCCATCACCAGGAAGAAATACAGCGCCGACAGCGCCAGCATGGCGCGCTCGTCGCGCCGCACGCCGACCAGCACCTGCAGCACGCTGGGCCTGTCGTCGGCCGTGGCATCGCTCATGGGTTCATCCTGTGCAGGGGCGGGATCCGGCGGCGGGTCAGTATCCGCGCGCGATGTCGACCACGTTGAGCAGCGGCTCTCCGGCCACGTAGCGGCGCAGGTTCTCGGCAACGATCACCGCGATGCGCTCCAACTGCAGGTCGGAACTGGCCGACACGTGCGGCGTGATGATCACGTTGGGCATCGCCCACAGCGGGCTGTCGGCCGGCAATGGCTCGGGATCGGTCACGTCGAGGCCGGCGCCCGCGAGTTGTCCGCTGCGCAACGCCGCGATGAGCGCGTCGGTCCTGGTGCTGGCGCCGCGGCCGATCGTGATGAAGTACCCCCCCGGCTTCATCGCGGCGAAAAAAGCCTCGTCGAAGATGCCGGTGGTCCCGGGCGTGAGTGGCGTGGCGTTGACCACCACGTCGGCCTCGGCGGCCAGGGCGTTCAACTCGCCAGAGAGGCCGACCTTGGCCACGAAATCCGGACCCTCGCGACTGCTGTTGCGGGTCGCGATCACCCGCATGCCCAGGCCGTGCGCGCGCCGGGCCACCTCGGTGCCGATGCCGCCGAGTCCCACCACCAGCATCGTGCGGCCACCGACCTCGCGCATGCGCGCCGTGATGGCATCGCCATCGTCCCAGCGCGCAGCCTGCTGCGAGCGGCCGAATGCCGGCAGGCCGCGCGCCAGGGCCATCATCATCGCGATCGAATGCTCGGCGATGCTCGGACCCATGGTGCGCTGCAGGTTGGTCAGCACGATCTTGCGGTCGGCCAGCCCCGGCACGCCCACGCAACGCTCCACGCCGGCGGAAAGCGCCTGGATCCAGAGCAGCGACTTCGCCGCCTCGAGGGTGGCGGCATCGCACAAGCCGATCACGACCGGCGCCGAGGCCAGCTGCTCCGCACGCGCGGCGCCGTCGGCCGCCAGCACCAGCTCGACGCCGGGCACCGCCGCCTGCAGGCGCGGCAACCACTGCGCCGCCTGCGGCGCGACCACGATCCGTGTCGGCACCTTCCAGCCCGGCAGGTCGCGCGTCGCCACCGCGCCTGGCTGCAGGCCCAGCTCCTGGATCAGTGCCGTGGCGCGCGGATCCGGGCCGCGCGCCAACGCGCTGCCGAACACAGCCAGCAGCAGGCCGGCCAACGTGGCCGCGGTGGCCCGCGGCGATGCCGACCGGTGGGCGCGGTGCATCGAATGGATGGGCTTCGTCATGTGACCGGACTCGAACTTTGCGCGGAGGAATGGGGTGGCGGTGGGGCCGTCGTGAACGGCCTGCCGACGATACTAGACCAGACGCACAGCCAGGCACCGGGGGGACCGGGTCGACCAGGGGCTGTCCCGACCGTGGCCGGATCGGACACCCGATCCCGTGTTGGGGAAGGAAGCCGGCTCTCTCGTTCCGGCGGGAGCCCGGCCATGCGCAGACTCCTCCTCGGTGCGGGCATCGCAGTCTGCCTCGTCGCTGGCCCGGTTCGGGCCGACTGCACCATTACGGTCAACGGCGACGGCATCGGCGGCGATGTCGCCGATGGCGAGATGACCCTGACCGAGGCCGAGGGCATCGCCTTCGGGGATCCACCGGCCCTGTCCTGCCTGACCCAGGCCGAACTCGACCAGATCGGCGGCGAGACCTCGATTCCCGTCATTCCCGGGACCTGCGGCACGCTGGAAGCGCGCTTTGCCATTGTCGGCGGGTGCGGCGCCAGCGACCGCGACCTGATCCACTTCGCCGACGGCGTCGGCACGATCGAATACGGCGCGCTCACGCTGAACGACGGCGACAGCATCGACGGACGCAAGTCGTCCGGAGGCCGCGTGACGCTTGCAGGTCCCGGGCCGGCCGGTTCGGTCGGCGCGATCATCGCCGGCAGGACGGGCCTGGGCCCGACGCCGGGCGCGGTGTCGATCACCAACCTCATCCTCCGCAACCATCCGGGCGCCGGCATCTGGGTCGATGACCTGCGCGGTACCGCGGTGATCTCGGGCGTCGACATATTCGCCAACGGCGGCGACGGGATCACCCTGGGCACGCCGCCCGGCGCGCAGTTCCCCGACTGCGCCGGCGTGGTTACCATCGGGCAACCCGGCGCCCAGGGCGAGAACTACATCCACGGCAACGGGGGCTGGGGGGTGGCCATCTACGAGGCCTGCAACCAGGTCGACGCCGTCGGCGTGCGCATCCAGAACAGTTTCATCGGCATCGACGAGCCCCTGGGGCTCGCCGATCGCGGCAACGCGCTCGGCGGAATCAACGTGTTCTTCGCCCGCAACGTGGTCATCGGCGGCGACGAGCCGACCGAGCGCAACTACATCGGCTGGAACGACGGCCCGGGCATCCGTGTGCGCGGACCGAGTCTCACGCCGCTGGGCACCGAGCCCCGGATCGAGGGCAACTGGATCGGCCTTGCGCGCGACATCACGACCAGTGCGCGGCCCAACACCACCGGCATCCTGCTGTCTGCCGGCGAGCGCATCACGATCGGTGGCACCACGCCCGCGCAGGGCAACGTGGTCTCCGGCAATGCGGCGCACGGCATCGTCAACATAAGTTCTGCAGGCATCGCGCTCGGTGGATTGTTGGTGCAGAACAACATCATCGGACTCAATCCAGCCCGGACCTTCGTGCTTCCGAACGGCAGCGACGGCATCGCGCTGCTCGCAGACGGCAATGCGGCGATCCGCGACAACGTAATCTCGGGCAACGCCGTGCAGGGCATCTACCTCCAGGGCTCCAGCGCGGTCGTAGTGGAAAACAACGTTCTCGGCCTGCGCGGGTCCGCTAACACCGCCAACGACAATACCGCCGCTGGAAACGGCCAGTCCGGCATCTGGATCGACGGCAGCCCGGGCTGCACGGTCGCCGGCAACCGCATCGCCGCGAACGGCGGCTTCGGCGTGCGGGTCAGCGGCGACGCCGCGGACGGCGCCGTGGTGAAGGGCAACCTGATCGGCCTGTCGAACGGCAACGCATTGCAGCCGAATGGCGTCGGCGTGTTCGTCGAGGGCGGCGCCGATGGCACCATGGTCGGCGGCGCGGGCGCGGGCGAGGGCAACACGATCAGCGGCAACACCTTCGAGGGCGTGCGCATCACCGGCGCCGGCACCGACGGCGGCGTGGTGCGGAACAACCGCATCGGGACTGCACCTGCGGGCAGCGGCGACCTCGGCAACGGCAGCCGCGGCGTGCGCGTCGACAGCGGCGCTGGAACGACCGAGATCCTCGACAACCTGATCTCCGGCAATGGCTCCGACGGCGTGTCTTTCGAGGCGAGCACAGGCAGCCCCAAGGTGCAGGGGAACACGATCGGACTCGATGCGGCCGGCAATCCGCTGCCCAACGCGCAATCCGGGGTCGCGATTGCCGCGGCCTCGACCGGCGTGCTGGTCGGCGGCGGCAGCGTGCCGAACACCATCGCGGGCAACGCGAACTACGGCGTCTACATTGCGGACGCGGGCACCAGCGCCAACACGGTGCAGGGCAACCTGATCGGCGGCAGCGGCGGGCGCGGCAACCTGCTGGCCGGCGTCATCCTGCGCAACGGCGCGCACGACAACCTGGTCGACGCCAACACCATCGTCGGGCAGGCCGCCGCGCCGGGGGTCGAGATCGCCGGCGCCTCCACCCGCCTGAACAGCGTGCGCGGCAACCGGATCGGCATCGACGCGACCGAGGCGGTCGTGGCCAACCAGGTCGGCGTGCGGCTCGGCGAAGGCGCGCACGACAACGCCATCGGCAGCGGCGGGCGCAACACCATCTCCGGCAACACTGGCGCCGGCGTGCTGCTGAGCGGTGCCGGGTCGTTCAACACGGTCGAAGGCAACTACATCGGCCTCACCGGGGGCGGCAGCGGCGATCGCGGCAACGGCGGCGACGGCGTGCGGATCGAGGCCGGCAGCAGCAACACCGCGATCCGCGACAACACGATCGCGGGCAACGTCGGCGCCGGCATCCAGGTCCGCGACGCGGCCACGGTCGAGACCACGATCGTGCGCAACCGCATCGGGATCAATGCCGCCGCCAGCTTCGTCGTGCCCAACGACGGCGACGGCATCCTGGTCGGCGCGGATGCGCAACGCAGCAACATCGGGCTCGCCGACTCGCCGGCCAACGCCAACCTGATCCGCGGCAACGGCGGTGCGGGCATTCGCGTCGTCTCGGGCCAGGACCACCGCATCCGGGTCAATTCGATCGGCTCGAACAGCGGGTTGGGCGTCGACCTCGGCGCGACCGGCGTAACCGCCAACGATGCGGTGGATGCCGACACCGGAGCCAATGCGCTGCAGAACTTCCCGCTGCTGAGCAACGTGCTGCGCAACGCGGGCATGGTCTCGATGACGGTGGCCATGGACTCGACCCCGAACACCGACTTCACTGCCAATGTGTACCGCAACGCAGACTGCGATGCTTCCGGTCACGGCGAGGCCGAGGCGTACCTTGGCGAGGTCGCGCTGGCCACCAACGCCACCGGGGCCGCCAGCGTGTCGGCGATGTTCCCGCTGGCCGACCCGATCCCGGTGCTGGCCTGGACCGCCACCGCGACGCCGACGATCGCCGCGATCCAGCGCGGTACCTCGGAGCTTAGCCCGTGCGCGGTGACCACCGTCGTGGGAGATGCGCTGTTCGCCAATTCGTTCGAGTCCGGCGCCGTTGTGCCGACCACGCCTGCGGGCGACGCCTCCCCATCGATGCAGGCGCTGCAGCGTACCGGCGAGGGTGGCGCCACGCTGGTGCTGCGCTGGCGCAATGACGGTCCGAACATCGAGCCCGCCGCGGCACTCGAAATCCGCACCGATCGCGCGGTGGTGGTGGGTTCGATCACGACCGCGGGCGCGGCCTGCGAGCTCATCGGCGCGATCGTGTGCGAACTCGCCGAGCGCGCGCCGGGCGTCGGCGCGGAGATCCTTGTGCCGCTCCGCTTCGGCGCCGGGCCGCTGGCGGTCGAGGTGGACTTGCGCGATACCTCCGGTCGGCTCGAGCGACGCAGCTACTTCCTCGACTGAACCGACCTCGGGTCGGTGGGCGGCGGCACCGGGAGCGGGCCATCGACCGGGAGCCGGCGGTCGGAAACCGGGTGCCGGCGCGGCCAGACCGACGCGGGATCGGCCGTACTCCGGGATGGCTATGGAGAAGCCCGGGCATCAGGGTAACCTAGGGGTCGTCCTGCCCCTTGGAGTGCGCTGACCATGTCCCGGCCCATCGTCGTCCTGATGCTCGTCCTCCTGTGCCTTGCCGGCGCGCAAACCACGGCCGCCGCGGAAGCGCAGAAGGCCATCCTCGTCACCGGTGCCAGCACCGGCATCGGCCGCAACATCACCGAGACCCTCGCCGCCAAGGGTTACCTCGTCTACGCCGGCGCGCGCAAGCCCGAGGATCTCGCGGCACTGAACAAGATCGACAACGTGGTCGCGATCCGCCTCGACGTCACCGTGCAGTCGGAGATCGACGCCGCGGTCGCCAACATCCGCAAGCGCGGCAAGGGACTGTACGGACTGGTCAACAACGCCGGCGTCGCGGTGGTGGGCCCGATGATCGAGGTCGACGAGGCCGACATGCAGTTCCAGATGGACGTGAACCTCTATGGCCCATATCGCGTCACCAAGGCCTTCGCACCGCTGATCATCGAGAGCAAGGGGCGCATCACCACCACCGGCTCGATCTCCGGCACCCTGTCCGCGCCATTCCTGGGCCCGTACAGCATGAGCAAGCACGCGGTCGAGGCGTACACCGACACGCTCGCCGCCGAGATGGAGAAGTTCGGGGTCAAGGTCAGCGTGATCGAGCCCGGCAACTTCAACTCCGAGATCTTCGCCGCGATGCGCAAGCGCATGGAGCAGCGCGGCCAGACCGTTGAAGGCTCCCGTTACGAGGCTGAACTGCAGGAACGCCTGCTGTCGCGCCCGACCGACCGCTCGCAGTACCCGGCGCCCGATGCCGTCTCCGCCGCCGTGCTGCACGCGCTGTTCGATCCGGCCCCGCGGCTACGCTACATGGTGGTACCGAACCAGCGCGAGGCCGAGATCACCATACGCAAGGCGATCCAGGAAATGGTGCAGCTCAACCAGGACCAGGCCTACAGCTACGACCGCGACGCCCTGGTCAAGATGCTCGACGAGGCGCTGGCGCCGCCGCCGGCCAAGCAGCCCTGACCCGGCTCCGCGTGCCGCGGTTCTTGTAGGAGCGCACCTTGTGCGCGACCGCGGAGTCGCAAGCTGCCTCGGTACACGCGCAAACCGAGGCAGACTGCGACTCCGCAGTCGCGCACAAGGAGCGCTCCTGCAGGGGGCACGCGATCAGGCGCGCGGCTGCGAAACCTTGCGGGTCCGCAGCGAGCATTCAACCGATCCCTTGTCGCCGATCAGCTGCACGTGCCCGTCCTGGATCAGGCACTGCAGGCTCATGTTGCGCGCCAGCAGCGCGGCCAGCGCATCCGCCGTGCCGGCGGGCAGGTCGACCACGCCGAGATTGTCCAGTCGCGCGAGTCCGGCGGCCTGCTTGTCCCACCACAGGTCGAAGGCACGGCCGCTGTAGCCGACCACCACCACTTCGCCGGCACGGCCACAGGCCTTGCGGACACGCGATTCCTCCGGTTGCCCGAGCTCGATCCATTGCTCGAGTTCGCCGGTCAGGGATTTCCGCCACAGGTCGGGCTCGTCCTCGCTGCTCAAGCCCCGCCCGAACGCCAGCCGCTCGTGGGCGTGGAGGGCGAAGGCCAGCACGCGCACCATCAGCCGCTGGTCGGTTTCGGAGGGATGCTGGGCCAGCGTCAACGCGTGGGTGGCGTAGTAGTGGCGGTCGATGTCGCTGACCTCGAGCGTCGCCTTGTGAACGGTGGCCTTGGGTGCCATGCCCGGTCCGGTGCGGGGAAGTCCCTGCATTGTAGGCGCGCGAGGACCACGTCCCACGCCGATCGGCTGCTCGATCCGGAACGCCACGCTGGCGCCGGCGCTTGGCGCCGGGCCGATTCGCCTCCTGGCGAATCAGCCCGGCACGCCCTTCCCGCACGCCGCCGTGCTCAGGTCGCCGACTGCGCAGGCGACCCGGCGACGGTTGTGTCGCGTCGGCCGAAGCGCGGCACCAGCATCGGCACCTCGCGCCGGTAGCCCGCGTACTCGGGATGCGCCGCCATCAGGTCGCGCTCCTCGAACCGGATCGCAACCAGGATGTAGGCGCTGGTCGCCAACGCGAACAGCAGGTGCGTGATCGTCATGCCGGGCGTGGCCCAGAACGCCAGCAGCCAACCGACGTAGAGCGGGTGGCGCACGTAGCGGTACAGCCACGGCGTGCCGAAGCGCAGCGGCTGGTAGGGAACACCGCGCGCGTGCAGCCACACCTGGCGCAGGCCGAACAGGTCGAAATGGTTGATGAGGAAGGTCGAGAGCAGGATCAAGGCCCAACCCAGGGCGTACACGCCGTGGATCAAGCCGCGCGCCAGCGGCGACTCGACGTTCCACACCACGCCCCCCATCGGCTGCCAGTAGACGAACAGCGCGATCAGGGCAAGGCTGGAAAGCAGCACGTAGGTGCTGCGCTCGGCCGGCTCCGGCACGATGCGGGTCCACCAGCGCTTGAACGCCGGGCGCGCCATCACGCTGTGCTGGACCGCAAACAATCCGAGCAGGCCCAGGTTGGTCAGCAACGCCTGCCACAGCGGCACGCCGGGCAGCGCATCGATCGACTTGGGTACCCACAGGTTGCCGATGAAACCGATGGCGTAGAGGAACGTGGCGAAGAACAGCGCATAACTCGCGATTCCGTACAGCAGGATCAATAGACGGCCCAGCATGATGGTTCTCCTCGTGATGGCTCAGTGGCCCGTCCGGGACCTGCCCTGACGTGCCTGTATGCGATGAACGAGGAGTACGCGTGAATTGGGACATCGTGCCCGCGGGCGCACCGGCCGCGCGGACCGTCGAATCAGCGCGGCAACCCTTGCGCGAGCGCGACGATCGAGGGCGTGGGGTAGGCCAGCGGCTCGAGCAGTGCCCGCCCCTCGGCCGCGAGGCGGGACGCAGCGGCGTGGTCGCCCAGCGCCTGCGACGCGCGCGCCTGCAGCAGGCGGTTGCCGGCCTGCAGCATGGCGCCGGGGTACTCGTTGGCGTCGATACTGCCTGCAGTCCGCTGCAGCAGTGCAAGTGCAGCCGCCGCATCGCCAGCCGCCAGCGCGACTTCGCCCTGCAGGGTCTCGACCCGGCCGCGCCAGTAGGCGCCTGGCACGGGGATGCGCGCCACCGCACGCGCCAGCCGCCCGGACCAGGTCGCCGCGGCGACCGCGTCCCCGAGCAGCAACGCCACCTGTGCGCGCCGCTCGATGACCTTTGCCAGCATGTCGGCATCCGCTCCGGCAACATCGGCTTCGTCCAACGCGGCGGTCGCGGCCTCCATCTCGAGCGCGCCGGCTTCGCGATCACCGACCAGCACCAGCGCGTAGCCCAGCCAGGCCCGCGAGTAGCGTGCCAGCACGTGCCCGGCACCGAGCCGGCGCTCATCGAAAGCGGCGAGCTCGCGCCAGGCCGGCACGGCGTCGGCCAGGCGGCCCATGCGCGTGAGCATCGCGGTATGCACCCGCCGCGTCACCAGGCTCTCGGCATGGTTGGGGCCCAGCGTGGCGACCGAGATCCGCATGGCCTCGGCCGCCTGCGCCAGCGCCTCGTCGAGTTCGCCGCGCAGTTCGAGGATCAGGGACAATGCATTGAGGTGATTGGACGTGATCCAGTGGTCGCCGGCGAATACCCTGCGATCCATCGCCACCGCCGCCCGCGCGTCCTGCTCGGCTCCTTCGAGATCGCCGGAGCGCCGCCGCGCTCGGGCCAGCGAGGCGAGGGTCAGCGAGACCTGTTCGTGGTTCGCGCCAAAGCGCTCACGGCTGAGCGCCAGCACCTCGACCAGCGGCGGGATCGCCGCGGCCGCCTCGCCCAGGTCGACCAGCATCACGCTGCGATCGCGCAGGGTCGCGCGCAGCAACTCCGGATCGCCCTGCCCGCGTGCCAGGCGCAAGGCCTCGTCGCTCTCGCGCAGGGCGCGCCCGCGATCGTGCTCCGCGCGCGCAGCCAGGGTCGACGAATGCCGCAGCGCCTCGATCCGCAGCTCGACCGCCTGCTGCGGGATCCTGGGCAGCAGCGCGTCGGTAAGCTGGCGCGCCTCGACATAGCGGCCGCGCAACTTCTGCGTGCGCGCGACCTCCAGCTCGATCTCCAGCGCCAGCGGGTCATCGCGCCCCAGGCTGCGCAGTGCCTCCTCGTAGGCATCGTCGAGCCGCGCCTGCGCGCCAGCCAGTTCGCCCTGCCGGCGCAGGACCTCGGCGAGGCGCAGCTGCAGCTCCAGCCGCGCGCGCGGCTCGGCGCGCGGATCCGACCGCACCACGGAATAGGCACGCTCCACCGCTTCGAGCACGGTCATCGGCCCGGCCCGTGGCGCGCCGGGCTCGGCCTCGGCGAAGGCCTCGAACATGAAATCGCGCATGGCATTCGCGCGCGCCGCCTCGGCGCGCGCGGACGCGGCCTCGTTGCGCGCCACGACGCCCTGCCAGGCGGCCACGGCCAGCGCGCCGAAGGTCGCCACCAGCAGCAACACCGTGACCAGCACGCTGCCGCGATGGCGCGCCACGAATTTGCGCAGCACATACCAGCGCGAGGGCGGATGCGCCAGCACCGGCCGGCCGTCGAGTACGCGCTCGATGTCTTCCGCCAGTGCGCCCGCCGTCGCGTAGCGTAGCCCGGGCCTGGTGGCGATGGCCTTGAGCACGATGTTGTCGAGATCGCCGCGAAGGCGCCGGCGCAGCGTGCGCACCGGCGCCGGCAGCGCGCCAGGCGCGGACCCGCCCGACACAGCGCCCGAAGGCGTGAGTCCGCTTCCCTCGTTCAGGCGCTGCCCGGTCAGGAGTTCGCCCAGCACGATGCCCAGCGCATAGACATCGGTCGCGGTGGTGATGGCGCCACCCTCGCGCTGCTCGGGCGCCGAATAGGCCGGCGTGAAGGCGCGGTGCGCGCTGGCGGTGTCGTCGCGGGTCTCGTCGTGCAGCCACTTGGCGATGCCGAAGTCGACCAGCTTGACGTGGCCGTCGGCGGTGACGAGGATGTTCGAGGGCTTGAGGTCGCGATGCACGATCAGCGCCTGATGGGCCGCCTGGACCGCGCGACAGGTGGCCAGGAACAGGCGCAGGCGCGCGTCGACCGGCAGTCGCGCATCGACCGCGTGCTCGATCAGGTTGCGCCCACCGATGAGCTCGAGCGCGAGATACGCGATGCCGCCATCGGACACGCCGCCGTCGATCAGGCGCGCGATGTTCGGATGCTGCAGCTGGGCCAGCGCGCGCCGCTCACGATCGAACTGGCGGCGCGCCAGCGGCGAGAGCAGGCTGCGGTGCAGGATCTTGAGCGCTACCTCCTGGCTCACGCCCTCGATGCTGCGTCGCGCGCGATACACCGTCGACGAGCCGCCTTCGCCCAGCTGCTCCAGCAGCTCGAAAGCGCCGATGCGCGTGCCAGGCGGCAGTTCGAGGTCCGGCGGCGCGTCGCCGATCGCGTGCGCCAAGGTCACGAAGCCGCGGTCGGCGACCTCGTCGCGGGCGTCGTCGGCCTGCAGCAGTCGCTCCAGCTGCTGGCGCATGGCGGTATCGACGCAGCGCTCGCGCAGGAAGCGCTCGCGCTCCTCCGGGCCGAGGGCGACCATTTCGTCGAACAACTTGCGCAGCGGTGTCATGGACGATCCAGCGACTGGCGGCGGCGTCCGGACAATGGCCGCCGGTGCCCGACTAGCCCAGCTCGGCCTTGAGGAATGCGCGGGCGAAACGCCAGTCGCGGCCGATCGTGCGACGATTGAGGCCCAGCACTTCGGCAACCTGCTCCTGGGTCAATCCGGCGAAGAAGATGAGTTCGACGATGCGCGCTGCGCGCGCGTCGGTCTGCTCCAGCCGCAACAGCACCTCCTCGAAGCCCAGCGCCTCCTCGGCGCTCTCGATCGCGAACTGGTCCGAATCGTCGTTCATGGTCACCCGCGCCCAGTCGCCACCGGCGCGCTGGCTCAGCCGACCGCGCGCGCGGTCGGCCAGCAGGTGGCGCAGCGCGCGCGCTGCATAGGCGAAGAACTGCATCGGTTGCTCGAAGCGCAACTCGCGATTGGCCGACATGCGCAGGTACAGCTCGTGCACCACCGCGGTGGTGTCGAGCGTGTTGCGCGCACCGCGCGACAGCTGCCGCCCCGCCATTGCCTTCAGCCGGCCGTAGACGGCCACGAACATCTCGTCCGCGCCCTGGGTTGGCAGCGCACCGTTCACGTGTCGAGGATAGCAAATCGCACTCCTGCTCCTGGCCTCGATGCGAGAACGGCGCGGGCTCCCGGATTGGGACACACGGTCGGTCGAGCCGGATCCTGGCCACATCGCCGTGGGCGACCGCAGGCACGCCGCTTCCCGGATTCCGGCCGGTCTCCGAACCGGGCGCGACGCGGCCGCGGACGCCTGGGCACAGGGCCCGGATGGCCAGGGTGCGGATCCGGCATCGCCGGCAGGCACAATGGCCAGCCGCTCCGGCCTTGCCCGTGATACAAATCCGCGCATCCGCACGGCATTGCCCCCATTCCGATGAAATTCAATCCCCTGCGGCGCAAGCCAGACTGGCAGAGCCCGGATCCGACGACGCGCGCGCGCGGCGTAGCCGAGGCGCCACTGGCCGAGATCACCCCGCAGCTCTCCGAGCTGGCGCGCGCGGACGAATCGCCCGCGGTACGCCGCGCCGCGCTCGGTCGGGTGGAAGACCTGGCCTTGCTGGCCGATCGCATGCGCAACGACGAGCAGCGCGTGGCGCGCGATGCGGCCAGGCTGCGATACAAGGAGCTGCTCGCCGATTCGGGCCGGCCCGAGGCCGAACGGGCACGCGCGCTGGCAACCGAGAACGACCAGGACGTCCTCGGCCATGTCGCCACCGAAGCCGTCGAGGGCGCGCTGCGCCGCGTGGCGCTGGAACGGATTGCCCGCCCCGGGCTGCTGGTCGAGCGCTGCCAATGCGATCCCGACCCTGACATCCGCCTCTGGCTGCTGTCGCGGATCGATGCGCCGGCAACGCTTGCGCGCATCGCCGAGGCGGCACGCAAGGGCGACAAGCTGCTGGCGCGCGCCGCGCGCGAGCGCGTCGAGGCGCTCAAGCTCGCCGCGGGCGACCCGGAAACGCTGCGCGCGCGCTGCCTGGCCATCTGCGACACCCTCAATGAACTGCGGCGCGAGCGTCCGGTCGACATGGAGCTCCGGCGCGTCGCGCTGGCGCAGGAGTGGTCGACGCTGTCGAGCCGGGTCGAGGAAGCGCTGGTACGGCGCGTCGATGGCTACTTCGCGGCCTTCGATCCAGCCGTGGAACGGCAGCCGCAAGTCGATCAAGCACTCGATGCCGCCGCAGCGTCGGCCGCGCCTGAAGCGGAGCCGCAGCAAGCGCAGGAGCAGGCTTCCGCGCCGACGATCGAGCCGGCGCCGGCGGCCATCGCCACCGAGCCTACGCCCGAGGAACGCGCCGCCGCCCAGGCAAGCCGCGAGCGGGAGGCCGCGGCAGAAGCAGCCCGCGCAGCCCGGCGCGAGGCGCGCGAGGCACTGGCGCTCGCGGTGACCGCGTTCGAGCAGGCGACCAGCGAGGGCCAGCTGGCTGCGGCGCGCGCGGCGCATGCCGCGCTGGCGACGCAACGCGAGGCGGTCACTGATCCCGGGCGCCCGCTGCTGGCACGCATCGCCGCCGCGGACGAGGCCTACGCCAAGCTCGCCAACTGGCAGCATTGGTCGAACAACAAGGTCCGCGCGCGACTTTGCGCCGAGATCGAGGCGCTGGCTGGCGCCGGCATGCATCCCGACGGCGTTGCCGCCAAGGTCAAGGAGACACAGCAGGCCTGGCAGCGCCTCGATGAAAGCGAGGCGGCGGACCCCAAGGCAAGCGAATCGGGCCTGGCCAGGCGCTTCCGTGCGGCATGCCATCGCGCGATCGCGCCGACCCGCAAGTACTTCGAGAAGCGGCGCGAGCTTCGCGACGGCAAGCGCGCGCAGGTCGATGCGCTGCTCGTGGAAGCCGAGGGCCAGCTGCCCGCCGATCCGCGAGCCGTGTCGGCGCTGCGTCGGCGCCTGGTCGATGCGTTGCAACACCTCGACGAAGTGGAGCCCCGCGCGCGCGGCGAGCTGGGCCGACGCCTGCGGGAGATGCTGGGTCGCATCGACGCCGCGCAGGCCGGGCGCGCGAGCGAAGCCGAGGCCGCCAAGCGCAAGCTGATCGCGAACCTGCGCCGCGAGGTCGCGCGCGCGCCGCTGGCCGAGGCGATCGAGAAGTCCGCCGCCGCCCAGTCGGAGTGGGCGCGCCTGGGCCGCGCGTCGCGCGAGGTCGAGGCTGCGCTGGTGCAGGAGCTGCGCGCGCTGATCGATCCCTTCTTCCAGCAGGCCGGCGCGCAGCGCGCGGCGGAAGCCCAGGCACGCAGCGCGGGCGAAGCCGAGGCCCGCGCGATCCTGGCGGAGCTCGCGGCACTCGCCGCTGATCCGGCCCAGGCGGCCCATGCGGATCCACGCCTGGATTCGCTGGCGCAGCGCTGGCGCGCGCTCCCGCGGGCCACGCAAGGCGCGGACCGCGATCGCGGCAAGGAGCGGGGCGCACGCGACCAGCGTGGACCGCGCCCCTCCCGTGACGACGATCGCGCTCGCGGGCGCGACGCGCGCCGCGATCCCAGGCCGCGCGATCCCTGGGACGAGCGCGCCTACGACCGCGCCATCGATCGCGTGCGCGAGGCACAACGCGATGCGGCTCGCGGCGTGGAGCGCACGCTGCTGGACGCCCTGCGCGAGGCGGCGGCGATCTGCGCGCGGATCGAGGATGGCGGCGTCGATCGCGATGCCATGGCGATGGCGTACGAGGCATTGTCGCTGCCCGCCGACGCCCGCGACGCCATGCGGGCGCGGCTCGACGCCGCGCTGGCTGGCGTTGGCGTCGCCGACGCCGCGACGCACGCCGCGAACAGCGAGGCCGGCGCGATCCTCGCCGCCAGCGCCGAGCTGGTCGCCGGCGTCGAATCGCCCGACGACGCCAAGCCGCTGCGCCGCCGCCTGCAACTCGAGCGGCTCGCCGAACGCATGCGCGGCGGCGCGACCCTGGAACCGACCGCGGAACTGCGGGTCATCCTGCTAGAATGGTGCGCCTTGGGGCCGATGGAGCCAGCCCTGCGCGAGGCGCTCGCGACGCGCATATACGCGGCAATCGACCGTCCGGGAATCCGCTAGGTCACCGCCTGCGCAGCAGCGCAAGCGCCGCGCTGGTACCGCTCTGCACAGAAGCGCATCTCATGCGCGACCGCAGGACCACGCCCTGCATCGACTCCCGATGCAGCTGGGCACAATGCCGTGTCGTGTTTCCGCACGCGCAGCGCTCCGGCGCAACGACCCATGCGGGCACGCCGTCGCCAATCCGTCGTGTCGGAGAATCGGCACTCTGACCCCGGTTTTCGACCCCAGTGGTCGCGGGCTCAGCGGCTGCGCGTGGTCAGGATTTCCTGCGCCTGCGCGACACCCTTGAGTTCGAAGCGCCCGAGCGAGACCACGTCGGGATCTTCCAAGGCGGTCGCGAAGGCCGCGGTCATGAGCAACGGCTCGCGCAGCACCTTGCACATCGACTCCACCCGGCACACCTCGTTGACCGACGCGCCGATCACGGTGAAGTCGAGCCGTTCGCGGCCGCCGATATTGCCGTACAGGACGTGGCCGGCGTGCAAGGCGACGCCGATCTCGATCGGCCCGGCTTCCTCGCACGACCAGGCGGCGATCCGCGCCAGCACCGCGCGCGCGGCGTCGAGGGCGCGGCGGCATGCCGAGGCCGCGCCCGCCTCGTCGATCGGGAACACGGCCAGCGTGGCGTCGCCGATGAACTTGAGCACCTCGCCGCCGCGCTCCTCGATCGGCGCCGCGACGTGCTCGAAGTAGCGATCGAGGATGCCGACCACGGCGCGGGCCGGCAGCCGGTCGCTCAGCGCGGTGAAGCCGCGCATGTCGCAGAACCACAGCGCGGCGTCGAGTTCGCTGCCGGTGCCGCGCCGGAACTCCCCGGCCAGCACGCGGCGGGCGGCGTTGGCGCCGAGGTAGACCTCGAGCAGCGAGCGCGTGGCGAAACGAGCGCCGAGCAGCTGCACGTGCAGCGCGAGCAGTGGCGTCAGCCCGGCGAGGAATTCGAGCTGGGTGTCGTCGTAGCCGCCCGGGCGCCGGGTGGCGAAGCTGATCCATGATCCGTGCACGGTGCCCGGATCGGTCGACGACAGCAGGTAGTCGGTGGCGCCGGCCGCGGCCATGTTGCGCAGCATCTCGAAGCGGTTGCGCTCGTCCTCGCGATCCAGGCGGCAACGCAAGGTCGCGGCGCCGCTTGCGAACAGCGCCTCGGCCGGCGTGCCGACGAAGTCGGTCGAACGGGAGACCTCGTGCGACCGGCGCGTGACGCGGGCGCCCTCTTCCGGCGTCCAGACCAGCTGGTGCCCCCACAACTCGGGATGCTTGGTCGGGATCCAGATGCTCACCCGGTGCAAGGCCAGGTCAGCCGCGCCCAGTCGCGCGACCAGTCCCTCGAGCAGCGCCGGCGGCTCGAGTGCGCTGGTCGCCGGGTCGAGCAGCCATGCCGGGATCGTGGCGGCGGAGTCGCTCATCGCCCGGCGCGCCGTTCGGCGCCGGCACGACGCCGCAGCGGGCCAACGGGCCCGAACGCCTGAGCCAAGCCGCTGGTCGACACGCGCAGGCTCCGCCGGACAGGTAGGCCACAGCCTACTGCGAACGCCATCGGCCCAGTAGCCGGGGGTCCAGCGACCCGGGGTCAGGGTGCAGTTTCCTCGACATGAGCGCTGGCCATGCGGCCGCATCGCTTGCGGGACGGCGACTGGCGCGCTGGCGAATCCTGCACCTTCGGCGGCCACACCCCGACGGGATAGACCAGCACGCAGGCCCCGGACCTGCGGCGACTCGCGAGGTCATCGCTCCGTGCTCCGCCCCGATTTCCGAAGGCCAGGCCGCCCTGTCGGAATGGCGCTCCGACCCCGTTGGCCGGTCATGCCGCAACGCCGTCCTTGCAGGAGCGCCTTCAGCCGCGACAGGCGCCTGACGCGGCTGAAGCCGCTTGCACGGGGCAAGGCCCACGCCTTCCGTGCGTGGTCGGGGCGTGGTCGGGACAAAAAATGTAACCTGACCCCGGTTTCGAATCCCACGGCCCGGCACCATGCGACGCGCGGCGATCATCATCCTGCTGCTGGCTGGCGGTTGCGCCAGCGACCCCGTGCGGGATCCGCTGGCTGGCGCCGAGGCCAGCTTCCTGGCGTTTCTCGACGCGGCCAATGCCGCCGGCGCAATCCAATCCGGCCTCTACGCCGAATACGAAGGCCGCGACCTGCGCGCCTGGCAGGCGCTGGAACAGCAGCATCGCGCCGAGCTCGGCGCAAGACTCGACGCCGTCGATGCGGCCAGCCTGGACGCCGACCAGGCGAACGCGCTCACCGCCATGCGTCGCACCTTCGGCGACTACGCGGAGGAGACCGCACCCGGGGCCGCCGCGCCGACTTGCGCCGACGCGTCGAACCCGGACGCGGGGTTCGCCGCGCTGACCGGTGCGCTCGCCGCGTGTTTCCGCGAGCTCGGCAACCAGATGCCGTTCGAGGGCGGCACGATCAGCCGCGGCACCGCGCTGCAGTTGCTGCACGACATCGACGAGCCGGAACGCCGCAAGGCGGTGTTCGATGCGTTCACTCCCCTTTGGCAGGCGCTCAACGGCAACAACGAGCCCGATAGCCCGTACCGGCGCGCGATACGCCTGGCTGCGGAGGACGCGAAGACCGGCGGCTCCTACATCGACCAGGCCGCGCAAGCGCTCGGCGTCACCCACGCGGACATCGAGCGCTGGCTGGTCGAGATGCTCGAGGCCTGGCGCGTCGCCAACGACCCGCGACCGATCGAACCCTGGGATTTCCGCCATTCGATCGGCGCGGCCAATCGCCTCCTGGCCGACCGGATCCCGCCCGACGCGCTGCTGCCGCTCAACCAGCGCTACTACCTCGACCTGGGCGCGGACCTGCAAGCCCTGGGCGTGGTCCACGACCTCGCCGAACGCCCAGACAAGTCGCCTCTCGCGTACTGCGATTTCCTGGTGCGCGGGCGCTACGAGACCGACGGTTCCTGGCGCCCGACCATTGCCCGCATCGTCGGCGCCTATCCGCAAGGCGGCCTGTTTTCGATGAACGAGCTGGTGCACGAGAACGGCCACGCCGTGCACATCAGCGCGATCCGCAACCGCCCGGCCTTCACCGACTGGCCGGACACGCTCTTCACCGAGGCCTTTGCCGACGTGCCGGCCTGGAGCGTGTACGAGCCCGAGTGGCAGCAGAAGTACCTCGGCACCGCGATCGACGCCAGGACCTCGCTGCGCGCGCAGTTCGGCGGCGTGATCCTGGATGTCGCCTGGTCGCTGTTCGAGTTGCGCATGCTGCGCGACCCCGCTCTGGACCCGAACGCGGTCTGGACCGACATCACCAGCCATTACCTGCACATCAAGCCGCACCCCGACGTGCCGTGGTGGGCGATGCGCGTGCAGCTCGGCGGCAACCCCGGCTACATGATCCACTATGGCCTCGGCGCCGTGCTCACCGCGGAGATCCGCCAGCGCACCGCCGAGCTCATCGGCCCGATGGATGCCGGCAACCCGCAGTGGTACGCATGGTCGAGCGAGCAGCTGCTGCGGTTCGGCTCCGAGCGCGACACCCGGCGGTTGATGCAGGATCTCCTCGGCCGGGCGCCGGATTCCGCGGCCGTC
>Ga0209477_1000264_pt1 | contig 31569 bp, 26 predicted proteins | sample KloWWTupernatant_FD_187180 | JGI IMG/M metagenome (GOLD analysis project Ga0209477, IMG submission 187180) | Active sludge microbial communities from Klosterneuburg, Austria, studying microevolution and ecology of nitrifiers - Klosterneuburg... | ecosystem: Engineered > WWTP > Aerobic digester >...
ATGAACGCGATCGCGGCGCCATTGCCCCACTTCTGATCCTGGAATCCGGCCTGATACGAGAGATACGCGGGCGTGAGTGTGGTGTTGCCAGGCGCGCCCTGTGTGCCCGTGTAAATCTGGTCGAAAACCTGCCAGCATCCAATCAAACCGAGCGTGAGCACGGTGAACAGTGCGGGGCGCAGTTGGGGGAGGGTGACGCGCCAGAACCGCTGCCAGCCGTTTGCACCGTCCATCATCGCGGCCTCGGCGAGTGAGGGATCGATGTTCTGGATCGACGCCATGAACAGCAGCATGAATGTGCCGCTGGTCGTGAAGATCGCCATCAGGATCAGCGCGAACATGGCGATGGATGGCCCCGAGAGCCATTCCCACCACGTCACGCCGAGAAAACTGCCGTCGTTCAGCGCGGCCGGTGGGGTCGTGATTCCGACACCTGCGAGGCCGAGCGTCACGAGTCCGCGCGGGTCGTTGAACCAGTTCGGGCCGTTCACGCCAAACCAACCGATGATGGCGTTGATCACGCCGTTGGTCGAGAACAGGAACAACCACAACACCGTGATTGCGACCGAGCTCGTGACCGACGGAAAGTAGAAGGCCGTGCGGAAGAACCCGCGGCCGCGCAGGATTCGGCGGCTCACCAGTACGGCGAGCAGGAGCGAGAGTGCGGTCTGCAGCGGCACGACCAGCACGACGTACCAGGCGTTGTTGCGCAGCGAGATCCCAAAATTGCGTTCGGCGAGGCCGCCGCCGGTGCTGATATCGGCGTAGTTGTCGAGCCCGACGAAGTTCACGCCGGAGGAGAGCGGGCTCCCTCGGCCCGACCAGTCGGAGAAACTCACCCACAGCGCCATGAGCACAGGGATGAGCAGAAAGACCCCGAGCACGAGGATGACCGGGAGAGTGAAGAGCCAGCCCGCGAACCCCTCACCCTTCCGGATCCCAGAGGGGTGGGACCCGGAAGCGTGAGGTGCCGTTGCCGGCTTGGCCGTGGTGCTCATGGTCTTACTTGACCAACGCCTCGAGGTTCTTCTGGACCGAATCGAGGATGGTCTTCGGGTCAGTCGTCTTCAGCGTCTCGAGTTGCGAGTTGAAGGCGGTGATGACGTCAGCAGAACCGGCCAGCGTGGGCACGCCCTGCGCGTAGTCAGATCCGTCGAGGAACGGAACCAGGTCGGCGTTCTCCGACTTCCACTGCCCGGCAGCGGACTGCACGGACGGCATCGGGCCGAAGGCCTTCGAGAACGCCAACTGCTGTTCGGCGCTTGTCAGGTACTCGACCAGATCGAGTGATGCCTTCTGGTTCGGGCTGTCGGTGGCCATACCCCAGCAGTTGGTGAACTGCAGGGTGCCAGCACCGGCCGGGCCCTTGGGGAGTGCGATGACCTTGTACTTGATATCGGGGTAGTCGGCCGACATGCCGCCGGTGATCCAGTTGCCCTCAATCGTCATGGCGCCGAGCGACTTGCCGAGCGCCTCACCGCCCCAACCCGCACCGACATCCTTCGCGTAGGCGAATGAGCCGTCGTTCAGGTGCTTCTGCACATACGTCAGTGCCTCGACGTTGGCGTCGCTGTTGGCCTCGGCCTTCTTCCCGTCTGCCGAGAGCAGGTCGCCGCCTGCTTGCGCCATGAAGACGCCGATGCGCGCGTACTCGCCGTTGAAGACGAGTCCCTTGGTGCTGCCAGATGTGAGCTTCGTGGCATCTGCCGCAAGCTGATCCCAGCTCGTCGGGTAGTCGGCCTCCGTCAGGCCGGCCTTGGTCCAGAGGTCGGTGTTAATGATGAGTTGGAGGGTCGAGAAGTCTTTCGGGGCACAGTAGAACGTGTCGTTGTAGGTGAAGTTCTTCACGAGCGAGGGGTAGAAATCGCCCTTGTTGCCGAGCAAGTCGCCGTAGGCCTTGAGCGAGCCATTGCTCGCATAGCCGGCAAGTTGGTCGCTGCCGAGATAGAACAGGTCGGGCGGCGATCCGGCGGCGAAGCCCTGCGAGAGCTGCTGCTGCAAGTTGGTCGCGGCCACGACAGACGCGCTCACGCCCGACTTCTTTGACCATGCGGCGACGGCGTCCTTCACCGCGGTGGTCTCGGCGTCGCCGCTCGAGCCGATCATGATGGTGAGCGGGTCGCTCGATGAGGTGAGCGCTCCCGCGGAGGGGCTTGCGGATGCGCCGCCGCCGCCATAACCCGAACCGCAACCGGTGAGCACGAGCCCCGCCGTTGCGATCACTGCCCCCGTACCCAGAAGGGTGCGGCCGATGTGTTGCTTCATGGTGTCTCTCCTTGGTGTCCGTTCATTCCAGACGTGCTTCACCTACGCAGCAATTGCGTCTTTGAACGATCAAATTAGATCGTTCAAATCGCTGTGGCACACGCTAGATTGGGGCTGAGCGGGTGTCAAGGGGCTCCGCGGGAGGGATATGAACTCCGATGTCACGAGGACCAACGATCGAAGACGTTGCGCGCGAGGCGGGCGTCTCACGCCAGACCGTGAGCAATGTGTTGAACGCGCCGGGGATCGTGCGCGAACGCACCCGAACGCGCGTGAAGGCGGCGATCGCCCTGCTCGGGTATGCACCCCACGCGTCGGCCCGGCGCCTGCGCACCCGGCGCAGCTCCACGATCGGCGTGCACCTTGACCCCTATGCCGGTGGCATTTCGGGCGTGGTGCTCGACAGATTTGTGCACGGGCTCACCGAGCGCGCAAACGCACGCGGCCTTCGGGTGCTCGTCTATGCGGCGAGCAATCCTGCGGAGGAGGTCGAGCGGATCCGAGATCTGCGAGACGGCGGCGAAATCGATGCCGTCATCCTCACCGGGACCTTCACGGGCGACCCTCGCCTCGAATGGCTCGGCGCGCAGGGCGTGCCGTTCGCGTCGTTCGGGCGGCCATGGGGGAGTGACGATCTCGATGATCCCGCACACCTCTGGGTTGATGTCGATGGTGCCGCGGGCACCCGCGCCGCCACGGAGCACGCGCTTGCGACTGCTGGCCCGAACGTCGCGTTTCTCGGGTGGCCGGGCGGCTCAGAGACTGGAGACGACCGCGAGCGGGGGTGGCACGCGGCGATGGGCGCGGCCGCTGGCGCTGGCGGGGCCGCTGGCCGTGGCGCTACCGCGCAACGCCTGGTCGCTGAAGAAGACGTCCAGGTCGCGCGCATCACCGTGCTGCGCGCACTCGCCGACGGGCCGCCAGACGCGATCGTCTGCGTGAGTGACACGCTCGCCGTCGGGGCCCATCTCGCGGCGGTCGGGGCAGGGCTCCCAGACCTGCCGATCATCGGCTTCGACAACACCCCGGTGGCCGAAGCGCTCGGGCTTTCGAGCGTCGAGCAGCGACCAGAGAAGGTCGCCGCTGGCGTGCTCAAGCTCCTGATGGGCGATTCGGGGAGCCGGGTGACGCCACGCACGGCCGACACGACCGACACGATCGACGAGACCGATGCGCGCGACGCGGCAACGGCCGCGGGACCGTCGCATGCACTGGTGACGCCGCGCCTCGTGGTGCGGTGAACGTGACCGGCTAACCGCCGAAGAATGCGTGCGCGACCGCGAAGATCACGAGCCCCGCGAGCGCGCCCACGAAGGTGCCGTTGAGCCTGATGTACTGCAGGTCGCGGCCGACCATCAGCTCGATCTTCTCCGTCGTTTCCTCCGGGTCCCACCGCTCGACCGTCTCAGTGATCACACCGGCAATGTCATGACGGTAGCGATCCACAAGATAGACGGCGGCGTCGATGACCCACGTGTTGACCGAATGCCGGAGCGCGTCGTCGCTGGTGAGGCGTTCGCCAAACTCTATGACGGCGTCATGCACGCGTCGGCGCAGCGGGCTCTCGGGGTCGGCGAGGGCATCGGCGAGGGCGCCCTTCGCGGTTTGCCAGGCCTGGCCGGCGAGCGCCCGCACGCGGGGGCTGTCGAACATGCCGTACTTGGCATCTTCGAGCTTGCCGATGGTCGCGGGGTCGTGCTGCAGCGAGTCGGCGAGGCGACCGAAATAGCCATCGAGCGCGATGCGGGCGGGATGCTGCGGGTCGGCCTGCACCGCATGCCCAAACGCGACCGCCTCGCGGTAGACCGTGTCATCGATCAGCCGGTGTGCGAGCGATGGCACCCAGCTGGGCAGCCGCCGCGAGACGAGCCCCTCGAAGACGGGCTCGTTGTTCTCGAGCCAGGTGACGATGTTGTCGACGGCGAGGTTGACGGCACCGTGATGGGCGTCGGCCTCGATGACGCGCCCGAGCCATTCGCCGAGCGGCGGGCCCCATTCGGGCTCGATCAGGTGTGTGCGGGCCAGGTCTTCGATCAACTGGCGGACGTCGTCGTCTCCGAGTGCCCGCAAGACGCGGGCGGCGGCGATGGATGCCTCATCCGTCAGTCGTGCAGCATGGTCGGGCTCGCGCATCCATTCGCCCAAGCGCTTCGCAATATCGACGCTGTCGAGCTTGCCGCGTACGACCTCGGCCGAGAGGAAGTTGGTCTCGACGAACTCGCCGAGCGTGCGCCCGATCTCGTCTTTGCGCCGCGGAATGATCGCGGTGTGGGGGATGGGCAGGCCCATCGGGCGGCGAAAGAGGGCGGTGACCGCGAACCAGTCGGCGAGCGCGCCGACCATGCCGCCCTCGCCGAACGCGCGCACATATGCCATCGCCGGTATGCGCTCCTGGAGCGCGAAGCCGACGGCAAAGATCACCGCCATGACGATGAGTCCGGCAAGCGCCACACCCTTCATGAAGCGCAGGCCGCGCAAGCGTTCAGCGTCTGCGGGCGAGAGCAACTGCGGGTTGGTGGGCATGGGCGCCAGAGTACTCCAGGGTGCCGGCCGCGCTAGGCAGGCTTGTCGGTGGGCGTCGCGACTGGGCCGAGCAGCGCCGCAGCCATCGTCGCGTGCGCCGATTCGTCGTCGCTCGGGTGGAAGATCCCGGCGAGCACATCGCGGTAGAGGCGCGAGAGCTCGTTCGAGGCGAAGTACGACGAGCCGCCCGACACGCGGATCGCATCGTCGACCACCTTGCGCGCGGTCTCGGTCGAGCGCACCTTGACGCCTGAGAGCAGCGAGAACCAGCGTGCGCCGTGGTCGACAAGCCCGTCGACGTCGCGTGCCAGCGACTGGATCTGCGGCGCGATCGCGTCATGCGCGAGGGCGGCGTCGGCGATCCGCCACCGGATGTCGGGGTCCTGGCTATAGGTCGTGCCCGACTGCTTGGAGCGACGCTTCTGTACCGTCGCGACCGCGAGTTCGAGCGCGCGGGCGCCGATCCCGTCGTACACGGCGGCCAGCAGAATCTCGAAGACGCTGAAGATTCCGAACACGATCGGATCGGGGTTCGGGCCCGGCGCGACGCGACGCGCGACCCGGTTCGCCGGGGCATATGCCGCGTGCAGTTCGGTGGTGCGGCTCTGCGTGCCGCGCATCCCCACGGTGTTCCAGTCATCTCTTGTGACGATGGATGCCGCATCCCCGGCATCGGCCTCCGGCCGGTCGATAAACGCGTAGACCATCCACGGCCCATCGGGCGAGGTGGTGTCGAGGCCGTGCAGGCCCATCCGGGTCCACACCGGCGCAAGCGAGGTGAAAATCTTGGTGCCGGTAAACCGATAGCCGCCGTCGGGGTCGGGTGCGGCATCCGTATCACTGCCGAAGAGGACGAGATCGTTGCCCGCCTCGCTGATGCCGAAGGCGAAAAGCTCGCCCTGGGCAGCCTCGTGCTGCACGAAGGCGAGGTCGTCGACGCCTCGGTCGCGCATGACCTTCGCGACGCCCGTCCACACCAGATGCATGTTGATCGCAAGCGCCGTTGCGGGCGCCGCCGCCGCCAGACGCGACTGGAGTGCGGCTGCCTCGGCGAGGCCGAGCCCCGCGCCGCCACGGTCTTTGGGCACGAGAATGCTGAGGTATCCGGCCGCCTTCAGCTCTGCAAGATCGGCCTCAGGAAAAGTGTTCTCGCGGTCGTGAATTGCGGCGCGCTCGTGCACGCGGGCGAGGAGGTCATCGGGCAGGTACGTGGCGGGATCGAAGGCGCTCACTCCCCGAGCACCCGCAGGAGCTCGGCCATGGTCGCCTCGGGCTTGTCGCGGTGGGGCGAGTGCCCGGCGCCCTCGATGACCGACATTGAGAACACGGGGTTTTGCAAGACCTCGGCCGCGAGCGCGCCCGCGAAGATTGACATCACGGCGGGATCGCCGGCAATGACGTGGGCAGGAATTGTGAGACGGGATGCCGCGGCCCGAACGTCCCACGGCTCGTTGTGCATGTTCGACTGCTCGACCGCCCACGGGCTGCCCTGCTGCACCGAAAGCACCTTGAGTTCGACGTCTTGCTGGTGCCATTCGGGGTGCGCGGCGCGGACACTTTCGACCGTCTCGGTCACGGTGTCGGCCATGCTGCCGCGCATATTCGCCTGCGCCTTCGAGGTCACGATGACTGCCGGGTCGATCAGCACAAGGCGGCGTGCCCAGTCGGGGTCGGCGGTGGCCGCGACGATGGCTGACGCGCCGCCGAGGGAGTGGCCGATCACCAGGTCCCAGGCGGTGCCGTCTTCTGGTGTGGTGGCGCCGATGTCGGTGGCGTGCGCCTCGACGGCGTACTCGAGCGCGCGCGGTGAGAGGCCGTGGCCCCTCAGATCGACGGCCGTGGCGTGCCAGCCGGCGTCGGCAAGGGTGGTCCCGAAACGCCACATCAGCGGGGCGTTTGATCCGAGACCGTGAACAAGGAGTGCACGCAGGGGCGCTTCGGCGCGGCCCCACGACAGAGTGTTGAGAGTAACGGGCGTCATGTTCTTCACTCTAGGGGGAGAGCACCGGGACCGCTTCGGTATCTGGTAACGGGCTTGGGTCGCGCCCGCGGAGGTCGGGGAACCAACGGACGCACAGCGCCGCCACGATCGTGCCCACGATGAGGAACCCGGCCGCGGCCCAGTAGGCACCCGAGGGGCCGGTGCTGTCGATGAGGAAGCCGGCGGCCGCAGAGCCGGCGGCGGCCCCGATCAGCTGGCCGGTGCCGACCCATCCGTAACTCTCGGCCGTTTCGCTGAACTTCACGCTGGCTGAAACCATGGCAAAGAGCACCGCGAGCGCCGGGGCGATGCCGATGCCGGCGAGCAAGAGCGTGCCGCCGAGCCACCAGATGTTGAGCGAGAGCGCGGCGAGGGTCATGCCGACCGCAACCACCGAGAGGCGCCGGGCCATCGCCCACCGCCCGATCGGGAGGTGTCCCATCGAGAGGCCGCCGGCGAGGCTGCCCAGCGAGAACACGGCGAGCACGAGCCCGGCCTCAAGGCCGCCCTCGCGGAAGGTTGCGACGACGCCTGCCTCGAGTGCGGCGCATCCGCCAATCAGCAGGAAGCCGATGACGGTAGCGAGCAGCACCGGCGGCTTGGCCAGCACCTTGCCGATGCCGCCCCGGCTGCGCGGGATGCGGACGCGGCCGAGTTCGGGGGAGGTGATGAACCAGGTTCCGCCGCCGAGCATGATCACGACGATCAGCATGATTGCCTGCACGGTGCCCACCTGCATGGCAACGAACGTCGTCACCACCGGGGCGATGACCCAAATGATCTCTTGGGCTGAGGCATCCAATGAAAAAAGCGGCGTGAGCTGACGCGAGTTCACCATTTTGGGGTAGATCGTGCGCACGGCCGCCTGCACGGGCGGTGAGCTGAGACCCGAGAGCAGGCCGAGCACCATGTAGCCGGGCAGGGGCATCGGGACGAGGCCGAGCGTCGAGATCGACGCCGCGCACACGAGCGTCGTCAGGGTGAGCACGCGCCGCATGCCCCAGATGCCCATCCACCGGCTCGTGACCGGGCCCGCGACGGCCTGCCCGATCGAGGTTGCCGCGAGCACCAGCCCCGCCGCACCGTATGACCCGGTGATGTGCTCTACGTGCAGCAGTACCGCGAGCGAGATCATCCCTGCGGGGAAGCGTGCCACGAGCTGTGCGGCGATGATGCGGCCGACGCCGCGTGTACGAAGAAGGTCTCTGTATCCGGCCACGAGAGCCAAGTCTAGAAGCGCGTCACGACAATCCACAGGGGGTCGAATGTCGGAGGGTGGGGTTAGCGTGAAATCTGTGGATAACTCCCCGGCAGGTTGCCCCGAACTCGCGTCTTTTTGGACTTTTTCGAGCCGGTTCGGCGTTGTCTTTCTGTGGAGCAATCGGTGGAGAATCACCAAAATCTGTGGAGGGAGCGGGGGAAAACTACAGAGATGTAACTACTAGACCTTGTGGTGCTTTCTAAAGCACGCACCTATATGTAGTATTAGAAGCCCGGCGGGGGTCTGCCGGGAACAATCAAGATTTCACGAGGGGAGAACTAGCAGACATGGCAATTACCGTCTACACCAAGCCGTCATGCGTGCAGTGCAACGCAACCTACCGCGCACTGGATTCAAAGGGCATCGAATATGAGGTCCTCGACCTTTCTGTCGACCCTGCAGCGCTCGAGCAGGTCAAGTCGCTGGGCTACCTCCAGGCGCCCGTTGTGATCACTGATGAAGACCACTGGTCGGGCTTTCGTCCCGACAAGATCGACGAACTGGCCGCGCGCCTGGCGTAGTTTGCCGGCAGTGTTTTTGTCGGCAACATTCAGGACGACCAAGAACTCCAGTACCGACCCGGTGAGGTGCACGCCATGTCGTCAGCAATGACCGCAGGCATCCGGCCCAAACAGGAGCCCCTCGCCACCGCGCCTTCGGCCGAGCAACCGGTCGATGTCGCAGGCGCCAAGATCGTGTTCTTTTCGAGCGTCTCGGGCTACACCGCCCGGTTCGTGCAAAAGCTCGGTCAGCCTGCTCTTCGAATTCCTCTCTATCGACAAGAAACGCCACTCCGGGTCGAACAGCCATACGTGCTGATCACCCCGACGTACGGCGGCGGAGACGGCCATGGTGCCGTTCCCAAACAAGTCATTCGTTTTCTCAACGATGAGCACAACCGTGGCTTGATACGCGGCGTGATCGCCGCAGGAAATACCAACTTTGGCGACGCCTATTGCCTCGCCGGAGACATCATCGCCCGCAAGTGCGCAGTGCCGCACCTGTATCGGCTTGAACTTTTCGGAACCCCAGAAGACGTCGAGAACGTCCGCAAAGGATTGGATCAATTTTGGAAGCAACAATGACCGAAGTGGTCGCCGCTAACGGTATGGACTACCACTCGCTGAACGCGATGCTCAACCTCTATGGGCCGAACGGTGAAATCCAGTTCGACAAAGACCGTGAGGCCGCCCGCGAGTTCTTCTTGCAGCACGTCAACCAGAACACGGTCTTCTTCCACTCGCTTCGTGAGCGCCTCGACTACCTCGTCGAGAAGCAGTACTACGAACCCGCAGTGCTTGAGAAGTACTCCTTCGACTTCATCACCGAGCTCAACAACTTCGCGTATTCGAAGAAGTTCCGGTTCGACACCTTCCTCGGTGCGTTCAAGTACTACACGAGCTACACGCTGAAGACCTTTGACGGCAAGCGCTACCTTGAGCGGTTCGAAGACCGTGTGGTGATGACCGCCCTCGGGCTCGCCGATGGCGACGAGAAGCTCGCGACCGCGATCGTTGAAGAGATCCTTGCGGGTCGCTTCCAGCCCGCGACCCCGACGTTCCTCAACTCGGGCAAGGCGCAGCGCGGCGAGCTCGTCTCCTGCTTCCTGCTTCGTATCGAAGACAACATGGAGTCGATCTCGCGCGGCATCAACTCCTCGCTGCAGCTGAGCAAGCGCGGCGGCGGCGTCGCGCTGTTGCTCTCGAACATCCGCGAAGCCGGCGCCCCGATCAAGCAGATCGAGAACCAGTCCTCGGGCATCATCCCCGTGATGAAGCTGCTTGAAGACTCCTTCAGCTACGCCAACCAGCTCGGTGCTCGCCAGGGTGCCGGTGCCGTGTACCTCTCGGCGCACCACCCCGACATCATGCGCTTCCTCGACACCAAGCGTGAGAACGCCGACGAGAAGGTGCGCATCAAGACGCTGTCGCTCGGCGTTGTGATCCCCGACATCACCTTCGAGCTCGCGAAGAAGGGCGAAGACATGTACCTCTTCTCGCCCTACGACGTCGAGAAGGTCTATGGCGTGCCCTTCGGCGACATCTCGGTGACCGAGAAGTACCGCGAGATGGTCGACGACGCGCGCATCAAGAAGACGAAGATCAACGCGCGTGAGTTCTTCCAGACCCTCGCCGAGATCCAGTTCGAATCGGGCTACCCGTACATCATGTTTGAAGACACGGTGAACAAGGCCAACCCGATCAAGGGCCGCATCAACATGTCGAACCTCTGCAGCGAGATCCTGCAGGTCAACACCCCCACGACGTACAACGACGACCTCTCGTACAACGAGATCGGCAAAGACATCTCGTGCAACCTGGGTTCGCTCAACATTGCTTTGACGATGGATGCCGGCAACATTGGTGCGACCGTCGACACGGCGATCCGGGCGCTCAGCGCCGTCAGCGAGCAGAGCCACATCTCTTCAGTGCGCTCGATCGAAGACGGCAACGACCGCACGCACGCCATCGGCCTCGGCCAGATGAACTTGCACGGCTACCTCGCTCGTGAGCGCGTGTTCTACGGTTCGCCCGAGGGCATCGACTTCACGAACATCTACTTCTATGCGGTCCTCTTTCACGCGCTGACGGCATCCAACAAGCTGGCGATCGACCGCGGCACCGCGTTCGAGGGCTTCGAAGACTCGACGTACGCGTCGGGTGCATTCTTCGACAAGTACATCGACCAGGTGTGGGCGCCCGAGACCGATCGCGTGGCCGAGATGTTTGCGGGTCACTCCCTGCCCACGCAAGACGACTGGCGGGCGCTGAAGGCGTCGATCCAGGAGCACGGCATCTACAACCAGAACCTTCAGGCTGTGCCGCCGACCGGGTCGATCTCGTACATCAACAACTCGACCTCGTCGATCCACCCGATCGCCGCGAAGGTTGAGATTCGCAAGGAAGGCAAGCTCGGCCGCGTCTACTACCCGGCGCCGTTCATGACCAACGACAACCTGGAGTACTACCAGGACGCGTATGAGATCGGTTACGAGAAGGTCATCGACACCTACGCGGCTGCGACGCAGCACGTTGACCAGGGCCTCTCGCTGACGCTGTTCTTTAAAGACACGGCGACGACGCGCGACATCAACCGCGCGCAGATCTACGCGTGGACCAAGGGCATCAAGACGATCTACTACATCCGTCTTCGCCAGATGGCCCTCGAGGGCACCGAGGTTGACGGCTGCGTCAGCTGCATGCTCTAGACCGCTCGCTGCCGGCCGCTTTCGAACGAGAAATCAGGATTTCATGACTCCCGCACACCTCAAACTGACCAATCGCGTCCAAGCGATCAACTGGAACCGCATCGAGGACGAGAAGGACGTCGAGGTGTGGAACCGCCTCGTCAACAACTTCTGGTTGCCCGAGAAGATTCCACTCTCGAACGACGTGCAGTCGTGGGCGACGCTCACGCCTGAAGAGCAGTTGATGACGATGCGGGTGTTCACCGGACTGACGCTGCTCGACACGGTGCAGGCAACCGTGGGTGCCGTGTCGCTCATTCCTGACGCGATCACCCCGCACGAGGAGGCCGTCTACACGAACATCGCGTTCATGGAGTCGGTGCACGCGAAGTCATACTCGTCGATCTTCTCGACGCTGTGCTCGACGAAGGAGATTGACGAGGCGTTCCGCTGGTCGGTCGAGAACCCGTACCTGCAGAAGAAGGCGCAGATCATCGTCGACTTCTACCAGGGTGACAACCCGCTCAAGCGCAAGGTCGCCTCGACCCTGCTCGAGTCGTTCCTGTTCTACTCCGGCTTCTACCTGCCGATGCACTGGTCGTCGCGTGCCAAGCTCACGAACACTGCCGACATGATCCGTCTCATCATTCGTGACGAGGCCGTGCACGGCTACTACATCGGCTACAAGTTCCAGAAGGGCCTCGAGAAGGTCAGCGAGGCTGAGCGCGAAGAGCTCAAGGACTACACGTTCTCGTTGCTCTACGAGCTCTACGAGAACGAGGTGAAGTACACGCAAGACATCTACGACGCGGTGGGCCTCACCGAAGACGTCAAGAAGTTCTTGCACTACAACGCCAACAAGGCCCTCATGAACCTCGGCTACGAGCCGATGTTCCCGAAGGCCGTGACCGACGTGAACCCGTCGATCCTCGCTGCGCTCTCACCGAACGCCGACGAGAACCACGACTTCTTCTCGGGGTCGGGCTCGTCGTACGTCATCGGCAAGGCCGTCGCTACCGAAGACGACGACTGGGACTTCTAGTATTCCCTGGTCACAATAGGTATTAGTGGCAAACGAAGGGCCCCCGGTGGCTGCTCATCATGAGCGGCACACCGGGGGCCCTTGTCGTGTTTGCCCACACTTTGCCCACATCTCTACGAGACAGCGACCTTTCTCGCAGCGCTCATCGCTTCCGCGACTGCTTCGAGGTCTTCGTCGAACAGGTCGGCGTAGACGTCGAGGGTCATCGCAGCCGAGGCGTGGCCCAGCATCCGCTACACCGCTTTCACGTGCGCCCCTGCCGACACGGCGAGGGACGCCGCCGTGTGTCGAAGGTCGTGCGGGGTGATCGTCGGGATCGTGTTGTCGACGAGCTGCGCGCGGTTGACGGAGTGGGTGAACCATCCGCTCGTCGCGTGGGGGTATGGCAGGGGGTCGATGCCGTCGCCAAAGAGGAACCCGTCGGGCGTCTTGTTCTCACACACCTTCGCGATCTGCTTCACCAGGTGCGGTGGCATCGGTACGATCCGGCTGGTCCCAGACTTCGGAGTGCCGATGACGTAGCTACCTTTGACGATGACAGCGTTGTCTTCGACAGAGACGCGCCTGCGAAGCATGTTCAGGTGTCGTATGCGGAGCGCTGCAGCCTCACCCCACCGGAGCCCGGTGTACGCGAGGAACTCGATCATCAGGGCGTGCTCGCGGTCTTCCACATCTTGGCGAACATGCCGAGAGTCTTGCGGCCTTCGCTCGGATCGACATACTCGCCTTTGGCCTTCGACACCGTCACGGAGGCGAGGAACAGCTCGGCTTCGCGTTTTGTTTTGAACCCGCGCTTGTCGGTCTGCGCTTTGTCGGGCTTGCGGTAGCGGACTCGGTATCGCTTTCCGGACGCTGTTTCGTAGGGTGTGATGCTGCCAGCCATTAGCCGGTGGCCAATCGGTGAGCGAATTGCCCGGCGCCCATTTTTGGTGCGACGTAGGTTGCTTGCTCGGTGCGGAGCAAACTATTTCGGTAGATGATGGCGAGCTCGTCGGAGACGTTGAGGTCGAACGCCATTGACGGGAGGTGCCCGTCGCGGTGGTGTTCGGCGGCCGCGTAGGCGTCGGGTGTGATGAGGGCGCGTGCTGCCCAGGTGTTTGCGGCGTGCTCCTGGCGTTTGCGAATTGGCCCGAAGTCGGTGGGGCGGTGTCCGAGTACGTGGTGCCCGATTTCGTGGGCGAGGACGGAGCGCAGCACTCGGCCGCGCCTCGCGGGGGTGGGGTGGATCGTGTTGTCGCCGGGGTCGTATCCGCTGCGGTGGGTGCCGCGACGTTCGACCACGCGGAGCCCCAGATCTGCCGCGAGGTTCCACATTTCCATGTCAGTCCTCGACGAGGGCGAGGAAGTCGCTGGCGACCATGACGTCGATCGGTTGCCCCCACTCGGCCAGCGAGAGTGCTTTTTGCACCTTGGTGCTGAGTATCGCGCCCGTGCGCAGGGTGGTGGGGTCGAAGTCTCCGACGACGAGAATCGTGGTCTTCTTCGTAACGCCGAGGTCGATGGTCGCGCCGTTCTCGGCGGCCGCGGTGCGTGCGCTGTCGCGAGACATGCCAGGGAGTGCGCCTGAGAAGCAGGCGACGTGGCCAAAGAGGGGGTGCGTCGCGTCGGCGTCGGGGTTTGCTTGGGGCAGATCGCCCTTGTTTACGGTCTGCCCGTACCAGCTCGCGTTGCGCGTGGCCTTTGATTCGGCGCGGTAGTCGAGCACGAACTGCCACAGTGCGTCGATCGAGGCGGTCTCTGCATGCGCAGCCAGCGCGAGGGCGATCTCTGCGCATGCGCGGGAGTCGTCGCCTGCATCGTGGTGGGTGAAGTCGGGGAGCTCGAGGTGTTCGGAGACGGTGGACAGCCGGTAGTTTTCGAGGCCGCTGATACGGATGCGGGCGACGGCGAGCATGTCGATGAACTCGAGGTCGATGAGCGCGGCGGTGGCGGTCGAAGCGGCGTTGACGACGCTCTTCTCGAAGGTGCTGTATGACACAAGTGGGTGGCCACCTGCCATAGCTTTGATCCGTTCCACTGTCTCAGCCCATGAGGGGGCGCCGATGATGTCTTCTTCGGTGATCCCGTGCACGCGGGTATTCGTGAAGAATCGGCCGCCGGTCGGCGGGTCGATGAACCAGGATTCGACCGCGGTGATCTTCTGGTTCGCATAGCTGAAGCGCACAGCATTCGAGGTCGAACAGAAGACTTCACCCGTCGTCGTGCACGAGACGTTGCGTCGAGATCTCCCCTGACCCCACCCCAAGCGATCGCGCCCTCTCATCTTTCCTCTCTGGAAGGTGAGAGGGCGTTTTCGTCGTCGGTGGGCGGTGTCGGGCTACCGCTTCGTGGTAGCAGGCTAGACGTCGCCGTAATCGATTACGGGCGCTTGTATCCCGCTCACGACGTCGTTCTCTACGAATACGGCGATGAAGTCTTGTGCACCGCTACCAGGGTCGGCAAGTGAGTCCCGTCCTGGGGCGTCTTGGAAGTACAACATTTCTGGTTCTGAGCCCCACCGGAAGATGCCACCCGCTGACAGAACGTCCTCGCGGCGTGAACCGACAGAGATCCCGGCGACTGTTTCGATCTGGGTCTCACCGATCGTTGGTGCGGAGAACGTGACCCAGAATCTCGTGTCGACCACTTCGGTGACGCGAACCCCTGGCCAGTCATGGAGGATGAGGTCGCCCGATACGGAACCGATTGACGTTTCTGCTTCGGTGCCTGAAATTTCTTTGAACAGATCGAGCACGGCAGCCGTGTCATCGTATGGGATCCGCACGGTGAGATCAACGTAGGCGACAGTGAGGCCGGAGCTCGTGACGCCAACGACCGTAGGCAAGCTTTGTGCTGGTGACTCTGAAACGGGTGGTGGTGCTGTCTCGATGGGTGCTGGTGTGCTTTCCGTTGCACATCCTGTGAGACAGAGTGCGACGGTGAACGCGAGAGCAAGCGCAAATCTGGGGGCCATGCGCAGAGCCTAGTGTGCAGCCTTGTTGCCACCATCGACCATGTATGCCTTTTCCGTCCTCGGGGACCGGGGAAGGGGTGTTTTGGTACCCGACGATATGGTGTGCAGATGGATCAATTCACATTCATGGCCATTGCGGCATGGGCAGCGTGGGCTTTGGGGTTCGTCGTTGGGCTCTTGATCTTGTACTGGGTGATTCGTCTCGCCGTGACACACTCGCTGCGGTCGCATCACCTCTGGGTCGCGCGACTCGGCCGGCTTGAGAAGTACGACGGATAAGCGCAGCTCGGTTCATCGCAACCCTCATCTTTGCTTCGGGGGAGGGGTTTCGTGGTTTGCCCACATTTTGCCCACACTTACCCCCAGGGCAGTACGTCGATCACTGCCGCATACCATCGCTTGCACCGCAGGAATGCGGGGTTGTCGCGCCATGCCGCGGGCGCGCGACGAACCACGACTTCTTCTCGGGGTCGGGCTCGTCGTACGTCATCGGCAAGGCCGTCGCTACCGAAGACGACGACTGGGACTTCTAAGGCTTCTCGTCAGAACCCCCAGGTAAATACCTGATCACGCCCCGGGCTTGTGAATTTCACAGGCCCGGGGCGCTTTGTATTCACCGGAATATATTTACCGGTTTTGCGTTGTATCTGGCAGTGCCGACCTCACCGGAACGGCACAAAAGACAACGTGAAGGAGTGGCTCACATGGCCAGGTTCGACAGCAAGGTAGCGATCGTCACGGGCGGCGGAAGCGGAATCGGCGCGGAGATCTCGCGCGAGCTCGCCGCGGAGGGTGCGTCGGTGGTTGTCACCGACATCAATCTGGATGCGGCACAGCGCGTCGTCGACGAGATTGTCGCCGCTGGCGGCGTGGCATCCGCCTTCGAACAGAACACCGCAAAGTGGGAAGATTCCGAGGCCGCGGTCGCCTTCGCACAGAAGAACTACGGCGCGCTGCACCTCGCTGTGAACAATGCCGGGATCGGTGCGCCGGCCCAGACCATCGGCGACTACGACATCGCCGCGTGGGATCGCGTTCGCGCCGTCGATCTCGATGGGGTGTTCTACGGACTCAAGTTCCAGCTCCCCGCGATGGTCGCCGCTGGCGGGGGCGCCGTTGTGAACATGTCTTCGGTGCTCGGTTCGGTCGGAATAGCCCAGAACGCTGCCTATGTGGCGAGCAAACACGCGCTGGTCGGCCTGACGAAGGTCGCCGCGCTCGAATACACCGCGCTCGGCGTGCGCACCAACGCGGTCGGCCCCGGCTTCATTGACACGCCCCTCGTGCGGGCGAGCCTCTCGCCCGAGGCGCGCACAGCCCTCGAAGGCCAGCACGCCGCGCAGCGGCTCGGCACCGACAAAGAGGTAGCCGCGCTTGCCCTCTTCCTGCTGAGCGACGACGCGTCGTTCATTTCGGGCAGCTACCACCTCGTCGATGGCGGGTACTCCGCTCACTAGCATCAACAAACACGAGGGGCGCGATCGAGTGTGATTCGATCGCGCCCCACGTCTTCTGTTCGCCCCGAAACTCAGGAGCCCGCGAGCTGCGGGTACACCGCTTCGAGCGGAGCACTCAGCCCGGCCTTGAGCTTCGTGGACGTCTCGTCGCCAAGCACCTCAAACTCGCCGGACTCGGTGGCATCGAACACCTTCGAAACGAGCACCGCAGGGTCGACCTTCGGGGTCGTGGCGTGCGCCGCCATGGGCGTGTCGACCCAGCCCACGTGCACGCCCACGACGTGCACGCCCGCGGGCGCAAGCTCCAGCCGCAGCGAGTTCGTCGCCGACCAGAGCGCGGCCTTGCTCGCCGAATAGATCCCCATCACGGCAAACCACGACAGTGCCGAGTGCACATCGATGATCGCGGTGCCGGCACCCTTCTCTGCGAGCATCGGCGCGAACGCGCGGGCGAGAAAGAGCGGGCCGAGAAAGTTGGTCTCGATATTCGCCCGAATCTCCGCATCGGTATGACTCAGGATGCCGGGTGTCGCCGGCGCGATTCCAGCATTGTTGATCAGCACTGTCACGTCAGGTGCGGCGTCGATAACGGCCCGGATCGAGTCGGGATCGGTGACATCGAGGGAGAGTGGGACGATGCGCTCGTCATCCCAGGCCCGCGGAGTGCGTGCGGTGGCGTAGACCTTTGCGGCGCCGCGAGCGAGCGCTTCGCGCACGAATTGCGTGCCGATTCCGCCATTGGCTCCGGTGACGAGAACGACGGCTCCATCGAGTGAGGGCATTGGATCTTCTTTCGGTTTGCGTGAGAAAACGGGTGGTACACAAACGGCCCGGACCTGCGAGAAGTCGCGGGCCCGGGCCGTTTCGTGTCGTGCAGTTATACCGTGCCTACTTCTTCGCGACCCACATGGTCCGCATTGCGGCCGAGCCGCCAAGCGACGGGGTCTGGATGAAGTCGTACACGTTCGTCTGGCTCGCCTGCACTCCGAGCGGGGCGCAGATCGCGATCTGTGCCGGGCCCATCTCGAAGACCTCTTCCATCAGCTTGTCGTACGCAAGCCCGCGCTCCTTGAGGTCGGTCGAACGCTGGGTGTCGACGATCAGCGCCGCCATGTTCGGCGTGGTGAGGCCACCCGGGTTATCGCCGCTCTTGGGGCTGTACGCCGACATTGCGTAGAGGCCCGGGTCGGTCGATCCGCCGTAGACACCGACGAGTGCGTCTGCGCTGCCGGTGACGAAGGCCTGGCGTGCCTGTGTGGCGTCGAGCACCTCAAGGTTCATCGTGATGCCGACATCGGCGAGGTTCTGCTGCAGAACGAGGGCGGTGTTGTTGTAGATCGAGAGGGTAGGCACGACCGCGGTGAAGGAGAATCCGTTCGGGAGACCCGCTTCGGCGAGCAGCTTCTTGGCGAGGGCCGGGTCGTAGTTTGCCCAGCCCGAGTCGTCGACCGTGTCGCTGTGGGCGAAGTAGCCCTCGGGGTACGGCTGTGCCGACGGGACGCACTGGTCGGCGTACAGGGTCGTCGCGATGCCCTGACGGTCAGTTGCGGCGTTCATTGCCTGGCGAACCAGCTTGTTGCCAAACTCGCTGCGAGCGCTGTTGAGGCTCATGCGGGCGAACGCGGTACCGGGGCCTTCCATCTCCCACGTCTTGAGCCCAGCTGCCTGTGCCTCTTGCAGCTGCGAACCGACGAGGGAGGTCAACGTGGTCTCGCCCGCCTGCAGCGCGTTGAGGCGCGTTGCGGTGTCGACCTGGATCAGGTACTCAAGCTTTGCGAACTTGTATGCGTCCTTGTCCCAGTAATCGTCGCGCCGCACAAACGAATAGCTCGATCCGGGGACGTTCGCGACGAGCTCAAATGCGCCAGCACCCGCGGGGGTGATTGCGAGTGACTCGGGGTTCTCGAGTGCCTTCGGCGAAACCATCATGCCGGTGCGCGAGGCGAAGATCGTGGGCAGTGCGCCACCGGGCGCCTGGAGGTTGAGCTGCACGGTGCGCTCGTCGACGACCTCGCTCGAGGCGATGATCGGGGCGAGGACGTAGGCGACGGTGCTGTTCGGGTCGGTGGTCATGCGGTTGAGGTTCGCAACCACTGCCGCGGCGTTGACGGGTTCGCCGTCGACGAAGGTAGCGCCTTCGCGCATCACCATCGTGAACGTGTTGCCGTCTTCGGAGAGCTCCCACGATTCGGCGAGGGCGGGCGCGGGCGAACCGTCGGGGTTGACCGTGGTCAGCGAGTCATACATGTACCGCAACATGCCGATGTCATTTTCGGTGACGCCGCGGTGCGGGTCGAGGTGGCTGGGGCTGACGAGGCCGGCGTACGTGACCGTCGCGGTGCGATCGGCGACCGCGTCGGTCGATGACGACGAGGTGTCGGGGGCTGGTGTGTTGGACGAGCTGCAAGATGCAAGGACCAGGATGGCACTCAATGCAATTGCTGCGCGGATAGGAGTAGAGACTCGCATTGTTTTCCGTTCCAGTGCGCGACAGCGGCGGCGCGCACACGACTCGAGGATGCGCACAAGCCGCTTTGCTTGTGCGAGCACTGATGTATTCGAATTATGTTCTACCCGTGACGGAGTGTCAAGGAATCTGCAAGTCGCACCAAATGAGCGAGAAATCCGCGTGATTGCGCGGCTTTTTCTCGTCACAATAGATTTGAGCCAGATCCTGGCAAGGTAGCTCTTGTCGTGGAGAAGCAAAATTCTAGAATGAGCGTCAACCCCGCATTTCGTACATTCTCCTGGCCGCAGCGCGAAAACACTTCAGGGCCCGGCCCCGCGAATGTTCGCGGTACCGGGCCCTGAAATGCTGCTACTACGTGGTTACTCGCTGACCCACATGCTGCGCATCGCACCAGATGCGCCGAGCGGGCCTTCCTGGTTGAACTCGTGGACGAAGTTCTGCCCAGCGTGCACACCGACCGGTGCGCAGAGCGCGATCTGTGCCGGTCCCATTTCGAAGACCTCTTCCATAAGCGCGTCGTATGCGACGCCGCGCTCGGCGATGTCGGTCGAGCGCTGCGTGTCTGCGATGAGCGCGGCCATGTTCGGCGTGGTCAGGCCGCCGGGGTTGTCGCCACTCTTCGGGCTGTAGGCCGAGAGCGCGTAGAGGCCGGGGTCGGTTGACCCGCCGTAGACGCCGACCAGGGCGTCGACGCTGCCAGTCACGAATGCCTGGCGTGCCTGCGTGGCATCCATGACCTCGATGTTCATCGTGATGCCGACGTCAGCAAAGTTCTGCTGCAGCACGAGTGCCGTGTTGTTGTAGATCGACAGGCTGGGAACGGCAGCGGTGAAGGAGAAGCCGTTTGCGAGTCCTGCCTCAGCGAGCAGCTTCTTCGCGGCGTCAGGGTCGTAGGTTGACCAGCCCGAGTCGTCGACGGTGTCGCTGTGCGCGAAGTAGCCCTTGGGGTAGGGCTGTGCCGACGGGACGCACTGGCCGGCGTAGAGCGTGGTCGCGATGCCCTGGCGGTCGGCCGCGGCGTTCATGGCCTGACGCACCTGCTTGCTGCCAAACTCGCTGCGAGCGCTGTTCATGCTCAAGCGCGTGAACGAGGTTCCCGCACCTTCCGCCATCCAGGTGCTGAGGCCAGCTGCTTCGGCCTCAGCCTTCTGCGGGCCCACGACGGGCGTCAGCGTGGTCTCGCCGGCCTGCAGCGCGTTAAGGCGCGTCGCGGTGTCGACCTGGATTAGGTACTCAAGCTTGGCGTACGGGTACGCGTCTTCGTCCCAGTAGTCGGCGCGGCGCTCGAACGAGTAGCGCGATCCGGGCGCGCTCGAGACGAGCTCGAATGCGCCCGCACCGGCGGGCGTGGTCACGAGCGATTCGGGGTTTGCGAGCGCCTTCGGCGACACCATCATGCCGGTGCGCGAGGCGAAGATGGTGGGCAGTGCGCCACCGGGCGCCTGGAGGTTGAGCTTTACGGTGCGCTCGTCGACGACCTCGCTGGAAGCGATGATCGGGGCCAACACGTACGCGACGGTGCTGTTGGGGTCGTTGATCATGCGGTCGAGGTTGGCGACGACTGCGGCAGCGTCGACGGGCTCGCCATCGACGAAGGTGGCGCCTTCGCGCATCACCATCGTGAACGTGTTGCCGTCTTCGGACAGCTCCCACGACTCGGCGAGGAACGGCGCGGGCACGCCCTCCGGCGTCACCGTCGTCAGCGGGTCGTAAATGTAGCGCAGGAACGGAATGTCGTTCTCGGTGACACCGCGGTGCGGGTCGAGGTTGCTGGGCGTGACCACGCCCGCGTAGGTGACGGTCGCCGTACGGTCAGCAACCGCGTCAGACGAAGAAGATGACGATGGGGCCGCGTCGCCGGGTGCGCTGCAAGACGCAAGGACGAGGATCGCGCTCAAGGCAATCGCTGCGCGGAGAGGGGTCGTTATTCGCATTGTGGTTCCATTTCAGTGCGAGACAGCGGCGTCACACACGTCGTTCGAGGGGCAATGCACACAAGCCGCTTTGCTTATGCCCAATAATCCTGTTCTAGAACTGCGTTCAAACACCTCGTGGATTGCCGCGAAGTGCTTGAGCTGTGTCCAACCTATCAAGATTTGGCGGGATTTCGCGCGGCTTCATGCCACCGCGCCTGTCCCACTGGCTGCCACGCAGGTCCCGTGCGTGGCAACAGAAGTCTCATTCTAGAATTTAACTACTCTGACGACGGGACCTACAAGCATCCTGAACCGCCACGATGCGCGAAGTCCCGCCCGCGTGCGCCGCACGGCAGTGGACATCGTCATATGGGAGTCACCGAAGCGGGCGGATCGCCACTTTTTGCCAACATTTCGTGGATGCTTCGCCGGTGCGCGCCCCACAACGAAACATCGCGCATCGCGCCACGACTTTTGCGTATCGTCGAGGGTAATAACGCGTTCTAGCGTCCATCGATCACCCAACGTCAAGGCTGACGAATCCGGGTACTGATCAACTGTGTAATGCACATCGAGGGAGAAGCATGACCACCACCACGCCCGCGCGCCACGACCTGCGCCCACTTTTCGAGCCCAAGTCCATCGCGCTCATCGGTGCAACCGACAAGTCGATGTGGTCGCTCAACACATTCCTGAACATCCAGGGCAGCGACTTCACGGGTCGCACCTACCTGGTGAACCCCCGCACCCCCGAGGTGCACGGCGAGAAGACCTACCAGTCGATCGCAGAGCTTCCCGAGGTCGTCGACCTCGTCTTCGTGATGGTTCCCACGGGTGCCGTCCTCGGCACGCTGAAGGAAGCCGTCGCGGCCGGTACGCGCGCGGCAGTCGTGCTCACCGCAGGCTTCGGTGAGGTCGGCGAAGAGGGCAAGCGCCTCGAGCAGGAGATCGTCGACTTCGCTGAGGAGAGCGGCCTCGCCCTTCTCGGCCCCAACGGCAACGGCTTCATCAACGCGGCCAAGGGCATCACCCCATACGGCCTGCCCATCGGTCGCCCGCTCATCACGGGCAACGTCGGCTTCGTGTTGCAGAGTGGCGCCCTCGCGAGTGCAGTGCTCGGCTTCGCCCAGTCGCGCAACATTGGCATCAGCTTCCTCACCGCGATGGGCAACGAGGCTGTGCTCTCGGTCACCGACATCATGGAATACCTCATCGACAGCCCGGAGACCGATGTCATCGCGCTGTTCCTCGAGTCGGTCCGCGACACCGAAGAATTCCGTCGCCTCGCAAAGAAGGCGCTCCTCGCGGGCAAGCCGATCGTGGCGCTGAAGGTTGGCCGCAGCCAGCTCGGTGCGCAGGCAGCGCTTGCACACACCGGCGCACTCGTTGGCGACAACGCGGTCAACGCGGCAGCATTCGACCAGATGGGTGTCGCTCGCGTCACCTCGGTCGAAGACCTCATCATCACCGCCGGCCTGTTCGCCAGCGTCGGCTCGCTCGCGGGTAACCGCATGGGTGTTGTCACCCCCTCGGGTGGCGCATCCGAGGTCATCGCTGACCGCTCCGAGGACGAGGGCATTGTGTTGCCGCCCTTCGCCCCCGACACGATCGCGGCACTGAGCGAGATCGTGCCGAGCTTCGCTACGCCGCAGAACCCGCTCGATGTCACCGGCTACGTTGTCATCGACCGCACGCTCACGCGTCGCGCGCTGACCGTTGTGGCTGAAGACCCGGGCATCGACTTCGCCATCTTCAACATGGACATGCCGAAGGTTGAAGGACCCGACCACGCGGCTGCCGTCGAGATGTTCAAGACGAACGCAGATGCCATCAAGGCACTGCCCATGCCCGCGATCGTCATCGGCACCGCGCTGAGCGACATCACGGACTACGGTCGCCGTCTCCAGAACGAGAGCGGATTCCCGTACATCCTCGGTGGCGTTGACCGCGGCATCCACGCAATCGGCAACGTCGTGGCGTGGTCGGAGCGTCAGCGCGCCGCACTTGCGGCAGCAGCCGACGAGGCCGACGTCACCCCCATCGTTGTCGAAGACGCGACGGGCATGTGGACCGAGCACCGTGCGGCACAGTTCCTCGCAGACAACGGCGTGGCGGTCGTGCCTTCGCGCCTGGCCAACACCGCCGAGGAAGCAATCGCCGCGGCTGAGGAGTACGGCTACCCGGTCGTCGTCAAGGCAGTGGCCGACGGCCTCGGTCACAAGAGCGACATCGGCGGCGTGCGCCTGAACCTGAACAACGCGGACGACGTGCGCAACGCACACGACCAGATCGTTGAGGCCCTGACGGCACTCGGATCGACTGGCATCCAGACGCTCGTTCAGCCGCAGCGCAGCGCCGATGGCGTCGAGCTCATCGTCGGTATCGTTCGCGACCCGTCGTGGGGTCTCACCCTCGCGGTGGGCCTCGGTGGCATCTGGGTCGAGATCATGAAGGATGCATCCTTGCGCGTGCTTCCGACCAACGCCGACGAGATCAAGAAATCGATCATGAGCCTGCGCGCCTACCCGCTGCTCCAGGGCGCTCGTGGCACCAAGCCGGTCGACATCGACGCGCTTGCGTCTGAGGTTGCGAAGATTGCTGATGTCGCGTACCGCCTGGGCGACCGCCTCGAGGCACTCGAGATCAACCCGCTGCGCGCCGCTGCCGATGGCAACGAGGCGCTCGACGCACTGATCACCTGGGCAGAGTAGTCACTTCCTAAATAAGATCGCGCAACGCCCACTCCGGGCGGGGCGATCTGCAGCGCCGAGTCTGGTCCGAAAGGGCCAGGCTCGGCGCTTTTTGCGTCACCCGGAGCGCGCGTAGCCGGCGTGCGCAGGGGAGCGGGCACCGGTCAGCGGGCGCCAGGGCGCTGCCGCAGGGCAGCGGGGGCGAGCAGGCGCCACAGAGGCACTGGCGCACCCGGCACCCGCAGGGGCGCTGACGCGACCCCGGTGGGCCCCGGGGAGCTCGCGCGGCCGGTGAACACCGCCGGCAAGCGTGCGCAGACAGCAAACAGGTCCGGCCCCGCGAAATCTCGCGGGGCCGGACCTGTTTGTGTTGCGTGTGCTGTGTGAAGCGCGGTCGAGCTAGATCGCGCCCTCCAGCGCCGCCTCGAGCTCCTGCATCGGGCGGCTCTTGGCGAAGTGGCACGCCGAGAGGGTGCCGTCGCCAAGGCGATCCTTGAGCTCGGGGTCTTCGTCGAGACAGATCTCCTGTGCGTACGGGCAGCGCGAAGCAAACGCGCAGCCCTTCGGGGGGTGCGCCGGATCGGGAATCTCTCCCTCAATGAGCACCCTCGAACGCTCCCGCTGGATGACGGGGTCCGGGATCGGAATCGCAGAGAGCAGCGCTTCGGTGTACGGGTGCTGCGGCGCCGAATAGATGGTGTCGGCCGGCCCGAGCTCGACGATTTGCCCGAGGTACATCACGGCGATGCGATCGCTAATGTGACGCACGATCGACAAGTTGTGCGAGATGAACACACTCGTCAGCCCGAAGTCACGCGTCAGGCCCGCAAGCAGGTTGATCACCTCCGACTGGGTTGACATGTCGAGCGCTGAGACGGCCTCGTCTGCCACGATCAGCCGGGGCTCGATGATCAGTGCGCGCGCAATTGCCACGCGCTGACGCTGACCGCCCGACATCTCGCCGGGGTACCGATCGGCGAACTCTGCGCGCAGACCAACACGGGGGAGGATCTCGCGAACGCGCCGGTCGCATTCGGCGGCCGACAACGACTTGTCGTAGATGCGCAGCGGCTCGGAGATCGAGGTCCCGACACTCTTCGTCGGATCCAATGAAGCATAGGGATCCTGGAAGATCATCTGCAGGTCGCGTCGGCGCGCACGCAGCTTCGACTTGCTGAGGGTGGCGAGGTCTTCGCCCTCGAACACGATCTCACCCGAGTCGACGTCGTCGAGGCGCACAATGAGCCGGCCAAGCGTGGACTTGCCGGAGCCCGACTCGCCCACGATGCCGAGCGTTTCACCCTGCTTGACAGACAGGCTGATGTTTCGGACCGCCTTGACGGTTTCGTTCGGTCGCCCGAACACCGTGCGGTTTCGCACGAATGTCTTGGTGACGTCGCGAATCTCGAGCATGGTCTTGGATTCATCGGTCATCGATCGCTCCCGTTCTGCTCGGCCACATCTGTGGCGGTGATCGACAGGTCGTGCGCGGCGGGGGTGCCGGCCGGTGCTGCGACCAGCTGGCTCGTTGTCAGATCGCCATTCGCGATCCGGATGCAGCGCGTGAGCTGTCCGTTGCCGAGCTTCACCAATTCGGGATGCTCGACATCGCAGACACCCTCAAGCGCGAAGTCGCATCGTGGTGCAAAGCGACATCCCGGCGGGAGCTGATCGGGCTGGGGCACCATGCCGCGGATCGCGGTGAGCTCCTGGCCGGGAGGCGTGCGCTGGGGGAGCGAACGCAACAGTCCGGCCGAGTAGGGGTGCGCCGGACGACCGAAGAGATCGTCGACTGGCGCAACCTCTACTGGCTCACCCGCGTACATGACCGTGACATCGTCGCAGAAATCTGCGACGACACCGAGGTCGTGGGTGACCAGCAGCACTGCCATGCCCAGCTCGTCTTGCAGCCGCCGCAGCAGTTGCAGCACGCTCGCCTGCACGGTGACGTCGAGCGCGGTGGTCGGCTCATCCGCGAGGAGGAGCTTGGGCTCGCACGAAATTGCCATGGCGATCATTGCGCGTTGGCGCATGCCGCCACTGAAGCTGTGCGGGTAGTCCTTCGCCCGTCGTGCGGCTGCAGGAATGCCGACGAGGTCGAGCACCTCGACGGCGCGCGCCCAGGCCTCTTTTCGGGACACCTTGCGGTGCTGCCGGACCGTTTCGGCGATCTGGTCTCCGACGGTGAACACGGGGTTCAAGCTCGTCATGGGCTCCTGGAAGATCATGCCGATCTCCCCGCCACGGATCTGCCGCATTCGCGACTCGGTCGCGTTCAGCAGGTCCGTGCCCGCGAAGTTGATGGTGCCCTTGCTCACCCGGCTGATCTGCTTCGGGAGCAGCTTGAGGATCGACAACGACGTCACCGTCTTGCCGGAGCCCGACTCGCCCACCAGGGCAAGGCTGCCGCCGGTCTTGAGGTTGAGCGCCGCATCGCTCACGACCCGCGTCCAAGCGCCTCTCGCGAAGAACTCGATGTTCAGGTCGCGAATAGAGAGGAGGTCTTCGGCCGTAGTCGGTTCGGAAGCGGTTTCTGGAAAGAGGATCGTCATGACCGGCCCTTCTGCGCACCGATGGCGTCACGGATGCCGTCACCGAGCATGTTGAGCGCCAGGATCGTCATCGTGATGGCGATGCCGGGCGGGATGATCATCAGCGGGCCCTGGAAGCGGTTGTCGAACGCGATGCGGAGCATCGAGCCCCAGCTCGCGGTCGGCGGTTGCACGCCCAGACCCAGGAAGCTCAGGCCTGCCTCAGCCAGCAGGCAGAGCGAGAGCATGATTGACAGCATGACGAGCAGTGGCGAACGCACGTTCGGCAAGATGTGCGAGAACATGATCCGCCACGTCGAACCACCGACGATCTTCGATGCGTCGATGTAGGTCTCTTCGCGCACAGCGAGCGTCGAACCGCGAACAACACGGAACAGGGCCGGTGCCATCGCGATACCGACGGCGAGCATGGCGTTGACCAGGCCCGGTCCGAAAATCGCGATGATCGCGAGTGCGAGGATCAGCGAGGGGAGCGCAATGAACGCGTCGGCGATGCGGCCGGCGATCCAGTCGAAGCGGCCGCCGAGGTAGCCCGCAAGCAACCCGAACGGGATGCCGATGACCGATGCGACGCTGACGGCGATGACGGGTGCCATCAGCGAGATCTGGGTAGCCCAGATCAAGCGGCTCAGAATATCGCGGCCGAGCTGATCGGTGCCGAGAATGTGCCCGTCGCTGAAGGGCGCGGCGAACGCGTTGGTCAGGTTCTGGAGGTTGGGATCGTACGGTGCGATCCACGGCGCTCCGACCGCCACGATGATCAGGATGCCGAGGAAGATCAGGCTTGCTGCGCTGACCTTTGAGCGCCACACACGCGCGAAGAACGCGCGGGTCGGCGTCGTGCGCTTCGGCGGCGGCTCGAGAGCCGCCATGACGCTCGTCTTGTTCGGGGAAGTAACGACGCTGGTCATGACTGCCTCACCTTCGGGTTGAAGTACGCATAAGAAATATCGACGAGCAGGTTGATCAGCAGGACGAAGAGCGTCACGATCACGACGAATGCCTGAATCACGGGGAAGTCGCGCTCCATGATGCTGCGGAGGGCGAGTGAGCCGAGGCCCGGCATCGCGAAGACCTGCTCGATGATCACGCTGCCTCCGATCAAAGCGGCAGCCTGGAGCCCGAACACGGTGACGACCGGGATCGCGGCGTTCTTGGTCGTGTGCTTACCGACGACGATCCAACGCGGCAGGCCCTTGGCGGTTGCGGTGCGGATGTAGTCCTGATCGAGCACGTCGATCATGCCGGCCCGGGTCTGCCTTGCGATCTCGGCAGCCGTTGTGGTGCCGAGTGCGAGAGCGGGCAGGATCAGGTGGCTGAGCCATGGCCCGACGCCCTCGGAGATCGGGGAGAACCCGGTCGCCGGGAACATCTTGAGCTGGAGCGCGAACGTGACCACGAGAATCAAACCGATCCAGAACGTGGGCACTGCCAAGCCGAAAGTCGTGAGGGCGGTGAGCGTGCGGTCGATCCACGAGCCGCGCGTCAGACCGGCGAAGGTGCCGATGATGACGCCGGCGATGAGCGACCAGGTGAGTGCGACGAGCGCGAGCGACACCGTCACTGGCAGCGCCGCCGCGATCATCTCAGAGTTCGAGTGGCCGCTGATGAGCGAGGTACCCAGGTTGCCCCTGAGGAGATCGCCCATCCAGACGAAGTACTGCACGATCGCTGGCCGGTCGAGGCCCATTTGCTCGCGGACCTGCTGGATGCGCTCAGGGGTGGCGTTGTCGCCCGCGGCTACGACCGCGGCATCGCCCGGAATCATGTAGATCAGTGAGAACGCGATGAGCGTCACGATGAACAGGACCGGGATGGCCGCAACGATGCGCTTGAGGATAAAGATCAGCACGTCAGCTCCCTCCGCTTCTTTTCTTGAGGTTGAGTGGCGGAGTCGTAACGGATCACTTGCTCACCGTCATGGTGCGCAGGGCGTAGCTGGCGCCGAGGGGGCCGGTCTGGTCGAAGTCGCTCACGGTCGTCTGACTCGCGTGCACGCCGATCGGGTGGCAGACAACGATCTGGGCCGGGCCCATCTCGAAGGCCTCGTCCATGAGTGCTTCGAAGGCGATGTGGCGCTCGTCGATGTCAATGGAGCGCTGCGTCTCGGCGAGCAGCGCGGCCATGTTTTCGGTGGTCAGGCCGCCCGGGTTGTCACCGCTCTTCGGGCTGTACGCCGACATGGCGTAGATTCCCGGGTCGGTGCCGCCACCAAAGAAGCCAACAAGGGCATCGGCGCTGCCGGTCACGAACGCCTGGCGCGCCTGCGTGGTGTCGATGACCTCAATGTTCATCGTGATGCCGATGTCGGCAAACTGTGCCTGCAAGATCTGAGCGAAGTTCTGGTATGTCGACAGCGTGGGTACGGCCGCGGTGAACGAGAAACCATCCGGGTAGCCCGCTTCGGCCAGCAGCTTCTTGGAGAAGGCGGGGTCGAAATTCTTCCACTTGGAGTCGTCGAGCGTGGTGCTGCGAGCGAAGTAGCCCTCGGGGTACGGCTGCGCCGAGGGAATGCACTGGCCTGCAAACAGCGCCGTGCTGATCGCGTCGCGGTTGACGGCGGCGCTCATAGCCTGGCGCACACGCTTGTCACCGAACGCTGCACGCTCACTGTTCATGCTGAAGCGGTAGAACGAGGTTCCCGGCTTGGTGCTCTGCCAGGTCACGAGGCCAGCCGCTTCGGCTTCCTGCTTCTGCGCGCCGATCACCGAGGTCAGCGTGCTCTCGCCCGCCTGCAGCGCGTTGAGGCGCGTGGCGGTGTCGGCCTGGACCAGGTAGTCGAGCTTCGCGAACTTATACGCGTCTTTGTCCCAGTAGTCGTCGCGGCGCTCACTCGCGTATCGCGATCCGGGGGTGGCCGAGACAAGCTCGAACGCACCCGCGCCGATGGGCTGGGTCACAAGTACTTCGGGGTCTGCGAGTGCCTTCGGCGACACCATCATGCCGGGGCGCGAGGCGAGGATGGTGGGCAGTGCGCCACCGCCACCCTTCAGGTTGAGCTTCACTGTGAGCGGATCGACGACCTCGCTCGACTCAATGATCGGTGCCAGCACGTAGGCGACCGTGCTGTTGGGGTCGTTGATCATGCGATCAAAGTTCGCGACGACGGCCGCGGCGTCGAGGGGCTCGCCGTCGACGAACGTGACACCTTCGCGCAGCTTCATGGTGAACGTCTTGCCATCATCTGATAGCTCCCACGACTCGGCCAAGAACGGGGCCGGCTCGCCACCGTTGCCGACAACCGTCGTCAGCGTGTCGTACCAGTAGCGCAACATCGGGATGTCGTTCTCGGTGACGCCGCGGTGCGGGTCGAGGTGGCTAGGGGTGATCTGGCCGCCGTACACGACGGTCGCCGTGCGGTCAGCGACCGCTGTCGACGACTCGCTCGGTGGTGGCGCGCCGCCGGCGCTGCAAGACGCCAGCACGAGCACGGCTCCCAGCGCAATCGCGGCCCGGAAAGGGGCGGTTGTTCGCATGTTGGCTCCGTTCAGTGCCCGACTGCGATGTCAGACACCCGATTCGAGGAGGAAGCATGAGCGGCTTTGCTCACACAGAACACTGATGTTCTAGAAGCTTGTTATGACGGCCGCGCAATGTCAAGTTGATTCCCGACGAAGTCAGAATTGCAAAAACCCGCGTGAATTCAGTGTTGTACGCGGCGTTGATTGCCACTTGACGGATTCGGGTCGCTCGGGCAAGATTCGAGAGAATCAAAATTCTAGAATGGTATTTCGATCTGGGCGCACCTTCTCGGGCCTGCAATTCCCTTGATGCTGGGCGTCGCGGACTAAAGTTTCAGCACGATGAATATGAAAGGTGTCGAGAATATGATCGACCGCATCCAGCGGGCTAGATCGACGCGTGAGACGACGACGTCTCACTTTCGGCTCGCACTGCGACATTCCTTAACGGGAGCGGGCCTCGTTGCCAAGGGAGGACACCCTGGAACGTAAAGGGTCAGAGACCTGGACGTGGGCAACGACTAACGAGACCCAGATCCGCCTCCTCGACGCGGGCGCGAAGGTGTTCCGTGAAGAGGGCTATCGAAACGCGAGTGTTGCCCAGATTGTCGCCGAAGCGGGCTCCAGTACCGGGAGTCTCTATCACCACTTCGGCGGCAAATCAGAACTCTTTATTGCGCTGTGGCAAGAGCACTACTCAAGCCGAAACGACGAAGTTCGGATGGCCGTGCGACTTGCCCGTGCGGGCGGAGAACGAGACCCTCTCGAGCTGTTCCTCGTGGGTACGCGGAGCTACGTCATGAGCACGTGGGAGCGCCGCGATATCGGCAAGATCTTCTTGGGCTTCGACGGGCCGCCTGAATTCGAGGAGGCCCGCAGCGAATCGTCGACCGAATGGGTTCGCCGCAACAACATCATGCTGGGCCTCGAAGGCAAGGTCGAGCAGCGAATTACCGTGGGTGTGCTGACCAGCATTATTGGGCAAGCCGCCCGTGAGGTTGCGGTGTGCACCACCAAACGTCAAGCAATCGAGGTTGCGAGCACGACCGAGGCGATGGTGCGTCGAGTCTGGCCGCCCTACGCGCGATAGCAGCGCGGCACACCTGTGCGGGCGCCCGAATGCCCGCGAGCTTTGCACAATTTCAACCCATATTGCGATCGGAGCAACGTCGCCATGACAAGTCCCTATGAGGTTCGCCAGGTTACGGCCAACGTGGCGCGTATTCTCGCGCCTAATCCATCGGCGTGGACGCTAGAGGGCACGAACACCTGGGTGGTCGGAACGCCGGAATCTTCCGAGCGCGCGGTGATTGATCCGGGTCCCGTCGACGAGGGGCACCTCGACAGAATCGTGGCGTCCCTCGGTGGGCGAAGCCTGACGCAAATCTGGCTGACGCACTCACATGGCGACCACGCGGCCGCCGCCAGCACCCTGGCGGCACGGACCGGTGCGACGGTCTACACCTCGCGTACGCGCGGAGAGCAGCACCGCGTGTCAGACGGTGAGGAGTACCTGCTCGGCGGCGTGCGGATGCGCGTGCTCGCGATTCCGGGTCACACCCTCGACTCGCTCGGGTTCGAGCTTGTCGATGAAGACGTGGTTTTCACCGGCGACACCATTCTGGGCAAGGGAAGCTCGATGGTCGGCCCGGGATTGATGGCCCCGCTGCTGGCAACGCTTGCGCGGCTGGAAAATCTTGCCGAGGGCCGTGCGCTTCGCGGATTCCCGGGCCACGGCGAGATCCTCGATGACCTCGGGGCGACCGCCGCGGCTCGGCTTGCATCGCGCGCGCGCCGGATCGCCGACGTCG
>Ga0209477_1000265_pt1 | contig 31534 bp, 30 predicted proteins | sample KloWWTupernatant_FD_187180 | JGI IMG/M metagenome (GOLD analysis project Ga0209477, IMG submission 187180) | Active sludge microbial communities from Klosterneuburg, Austria, studying microevolution and ecology of nitrifiers - Klosterneuburg... | ecosystem: Engineered > WWTP > Aerobic digester >...
CCGTTCGAAATACGCCATCTCGTTCCTCCCTCACACCGCGACGGTGGATTCCTCGCTGTCCGGCAGCTCCAGCGGCTCGCGCCCCGACCACGCCGTCAGTGCATCGAAGTGCTCCCAGATGGCGCCGATGCTCGTCGGCCACACGGCCTCCCCGCGAGGAGGCACGACCCCGTGGGCCAACTCCTGCCGGCTGAACCACCCATGGTCGACGAAGCACGCCTGCTCCTCCTCGGTGAGGCCGCTCCGATCGGGAGTGAAGCGCGAGACCCGCAGGCCGTAGAACACCTCGACCTGGTCGACGATCACGTCCGAGTAACCATGCAGCACCTGACGCTTGGCGACCGGACCGACCAACGCCTCCGGCGCAATCTTGAGACCGGTCTCCTCGCGCAACTCCCGCACGGCGGCCTCGACATCACTCTCGCCCGGATCGACACCACCACCGGGCGTGATCCACCAGTGCGGCACCGGGTCGAGCCCGAGATCGCTGTCGCGGAAGAGCAGGATGCGCCCGATGCGGTCGACGACGAGCACCCGTGCGGTCCGGCGTTCGGCCCGCGGGCGGTCGGCGGGGTCGGCCGGGACATCGACGGTGTGCATGCCCCCACGGTAGGTGAGGGTCGTCACGGGAGGTGAGCCCACGGCATACCGGTCAGTAACATCGCGGCATGACGCAGACCTACGCCCTCTATCGCAAACTCAGCCGTATGCCGGGGGGCAAGTTGGCCTTCTCGCTCGCCTTCGCGCGAAAGGCGCCGTACTTCAGCACCGTGCGTCCGCGAGTGCGTGAGGTGCGCCCCAACCACGCCGAACTCAGCATCGCGAACCGGAAGGCGGTCCACAACCACATCGGCACCGTGCACGCGATCGCTGTCTGCAACGGCCTCGAAGCGGCCATGGGTCTGCTCGCCGAGGCGACGATCCCGAGCCATCGCCGGTGGCTGCCCAAGGGTCTCGAGGTGGCCTATCTGGCCAAGTCGACGACGGACCTACTGTGCATCGCCGAGACCGACGCCAGCGACTGGGCTGATGGCTTGGACGAGGTGCGGGTGCGCGTGAAGGCCGTGCGGACGGACGGCGTGGTCGTCGTCGAGGGCGTCATCCCGCTCCACGTCACCGACAAGCCAGCGCGCTGACCGGGGTCCCCGTCAGCCGACCAGCTTGCGGCGCAACCGATCCAGATCGTCAGGCCGCCAGCCCTGGGCGCGCAGCCACTCCGCCGCGCCGCCGTGCTGGTCGTGCAGCATCGCGAGGATGGACTCCATCGTCTCGCGGCGGGGGAGTTGGTCCTCGAGGCGTTGGGTTCGCAGGGCCATGGCATAGGACTCCGAGGACATCAATCGCTCGATGATCTGCTCGAGGCGCTCGGCGGTGAGGGCATAGTCCTCGACGATCGCTTCGGGAGCGACCCCGACCGCATCGAGGGTCAGGGCGACGATCGTCCCGGTCCGGTCCTTGCCCGCGGCGCAGTGCACGATGGTCGCGCCCTCGCTGCGCGCGATCACCTCGATGGCCGCGGACACTGAGTCGGCTCGCCGGTCCAGATATCCGGCGTAGTGGTCGGCCCAGAACTTCGCGTCGCGCCGCGCTCCCTTGACCACAGCGAGGGCATCCTCTGCAGCGGTGGTGGTGGTCACCGCCCCGCTCAGTCGCTCGATGAGCGAATGGTGGTGATGGGCCAGCGACTCCTCGGCCCAGAGCGGACCCTTGCCGGTCACCCGCACCTCGTCCTCGGTCCGCAGGTCGACAATGTCGCGCACGTCGTACTCATCGACCAAGGTGCGCACGTCGGCGGGGCTGAGGTCCTGGAGGTTGTCGCTGCGGATGAGACGCCCGTATGCCGTCCGCTCACCCGAGCGGGTCGGCAGGCCGCCGAGGTCGCGCATGTTGACGACGCCGTCCAGGGTGATCCACCGGTCGTCGGGGCGGCCCTGCTGAACGCTGCTCACGCGCCCCACCCGTCCACGATCAGCCCGACGCCCTGCTGCTCGGCGCGGCGCGCAACGGCATCGGCGATGAGCAGGTCGCTCAGACCGCTGCCGAGGTTGACGATGACGGTGCGTCCCTCCGGTCGGCCGGAGGAGAGCTGGTGCCCCGTCCAGGTCGACACCTTCGGGTAGTCGCCGAGCTTGGCGCGGTCCTTGCGCACCGACTCGAACTGGCGGACGTCGTCAGCGGCGAGGACCTCGGCGGTCTCGGCCAGGTCCGGACCCACCGAGCTCGCATAGTCGAGAGGGAGGAAGAGCGCATCGGGCCGGGGCCACGTGACTGGCAGGCGGGTGTCGGTGAGACCGATGGACAGCCCGCTGATCACGACCTGAGCATCGCGGACGGCTGCCTCGCGCGAGCTCGCCGCGACGACCGTCAGATCGGGCGCGACGGTCTTGGCCCAGTCAGCGAGTTCGCGGACGGCCGACGCACGGCGCGACCAGACCGTCACCTCCCGGTGACCGAGGGCGGCCAGCATGGGCAGGTGCGACCGAGCCTGGGAGCCGGCGCCCAGATAGGTGATGGCCTCACCGGGCTCGACCAGTGCTCGGAGGCAGGCACCGGTGATGGCTGCCGTCCGGATCGCGGTGAGTTCGGTGGCCGGCATGAGGCAGGTCGGCGCGCCTGTGGTCCCGTCGTTGATGACCATGACTCCTGTGGCCGTCGGCAGGCCGCGCACGGGGTTGTCCGGGACCACGCTGATCCACTTGCAGCCCAACAGGTTTCGTTCGGGATGGGCCGCCGGCATGGCGTTCGCGAACATCCCGGGGCTCGTGTGCACCGCAGGCTTCGGGGGCGCTTCGGCCCGACCCTCAGCCAGAGCCGTCAGGGCCTCGGTCGCCAGGTCGATGAGCTCAGGCCACGCCGGCAGGGACTCGGTGACGTCGGCTTCGGTGAGGACTCGCACCGGACCAACCTATTCTGTCGGCCATGCCGCAGTTGCCCGACGGGGAGCCCGCGCCCGCATCCGGGGAGCTCCCGACTGAGGCGCTCGCCACCGTCCCCGAGCGCCCGTTGGCGTTCTACGTCCACGTCCCGTTCTGCCGGGTGCGCTGCGGCTACTGCGACTTCAACACCTACACGCCGGGGGAGTTGGGGTCAGCCACCGCGCCGGTGGCGTTCGTCGACTCGGCGCTCATCGAGTTGGACCTGGCCGCCAAGGTGCTGGGCGCTGCAGGGACCGAGGTGCCACGCGTCGACACGGTCTTCTTCGGTGGCGGCACGCCGACCATGCTCCCGGCGGCCGACCTCGGAAGGCTGCTGCACGGCATACGCGATCGTTTTGGTCTTGCCGCGGACGCCGAGGTGACGACGGAGGCCAACCCCGACTCGATCGACACGGCATACCTGAGCGCCTTGCAGGACCACGGGTTCACGCGAATCTCGCTCGGGATGCAGTCCGCCGTGCCGCACGTTCTGGCCACTCTCGACCGGACGCACGACCCAGCCAATGTCGCTCGGGCAGTGGCCGCAGCCCGCGAGGTCGGTCTCGCGGTGAGCCTCGACCTCATCTACGGCACACCGGGGGAGTCGCTCGCCGATTGGGGTGCGAGCCTGGACGCCGCCATCGCGCTGGAGCCGGACCACATCTCCGCCTATGCGCTCACCGTGGAAGAGGGCACCAAACTCGCGGCCCAGGTGCGACGCGGCATTCACCCCGCACCCGACCCCGACGACGAGGCCGAGAAGTATGCGTTGGCCGACGAGCGGCTCGCCGCAGCGGGATTCGCGTGGTATGAGATCTCCAACTGGGCCCGCCGACCGCAGGATCGCTGCCGCCACAACGTGCACTACTGGGCCGGCGCGAACTGGTGGGGCATCGGCCCCGGCGCACACTCCCACGTTGGCGGCGTGCGCTGGTGGAATGTCAAACACCCGAGCGCGTATGCCGGGCGGCTGGCTTCGGCGGAATCGCCGGCCGCTGCACGCGAGATCCTCACCGACGACCAACGTGAGGATGAGCGCGTGCTGCTCAGTGTGCGGCTGGCGGACGGACTGCCCATCGAAGGGCTCACGCGGGCCGGCCGGGAAGCAGTCGCCGGACTCATCGCCCAAGGTCTCATCGAGGGACCGGCAGCCCTGCGCGAGCGCCGGATCGTGCTCACTCGGCAAGGGCGACTGTTGGCCGACCTTGTCGTTCGTCACCTCCTTGGCCTGGAGTCGTGATCGGCGCTTAGGGTCGGGGTCATGAATCGACTGACCGACCGCACCGCCATCGTCACCGGAGCCAGCCGCGGCATCGGCCTGGCCATCGCCCAGCGTCTCGTCGACGAGGGCGCCCGTGTCGTCATCACGGCCCGCAAGCCCGAGGCGCTCGAGGAGGCCGTCGCGGAGCTCGGCGGCCCCGACCGCGCGATCTGGGTGGCCGGCTCGGCCGACGACCCCGCCCACCAGGACGAGGTGATCGCTCGGGCGACTGAGGCCTTCGGCGCCCCGACCCTCATGGTCAACAACACCGGCATCAACCCGACCTACGGCGGGCTCATGGATCTCGATCTCGCCGTCGCGCGCAAGATCGTCGAGACCAACTGTCTCGCCGCGATCTCGTGGGTCCAGAAGCTCCACGCGAGCGGTCTCGCCGAGCGCGGCGGCGCGATCATCAACGTCGCCTCGGTGGCCGGACTCAAGCCGGCTCCGGGCATCGGCTTCTATGGCGCGAGCAAGGCGATGCTCATCCACCTCACCGAGGAGCTTGCTGTCGAACTCGGCCCGTCGATCCGCGTCAATGCAGTGGCGCCGGCCGTGGTGAAGACGAAATTCGCCAAGGCGCTCTACGAGGGGCGCGAGGACGAGGTGGCGGCGCCCTACCCGATGAAGCGGCTCGGCGTGCCCGAGGACATCGCCGGCACCGTGGCCTTCCTGCTGAGCGACGACGCTGCGTGGCTCACTGGTCAGACACTGGTCGTCGACGGCGGCCTGCTCCTCACCGGCAGCATCTGAGGGCGCGCCCCTCGGCACCAACCTGCGTCACTTGACGAAGTCGGGGACCATCGGCGGCTTCCACCACTCACCGTTCATTGCCTTGACCGCGCCGATGACGTGGAGCACGATCCCGGCCACCCAGATGATCGGGTAGGTGATGAAACCGACGAGGATGATCATCAGGATGGCACTGATGATCAGGCCGATCCCGACCGCGATCTGCACGTTGAGTGCGTTGGCCGCATGCGCCCGGACGAACGGACCCTTGTCCTTGTAGACGAGGTAGATGACGAGCGCGGCGACGAAGCCAAGCGTGCCGCCGCTGAAGAAGGTGGCCGCAGCTGCGACGCCGTGGGCCAGGGCGCCCACCTGCTTCTCGGTCTCCGGAGCCAGCGGAGTGACGACGGGGTGACCGCCATAGGGCTGCTGGTACGCCGGCGGAGGCGGGGGCTGCGGCGCCGTGTATGCCGTGTGCTCACCACCGAAACCGGCTGGCGGTGGTGGGGGCGTGTTGTGGTCGCTCATGGCGAGTTTCCCTTCCTGGGTTGGTGACCTACCACCCATGGAAGCACTTCGAGCGGTCTCCCGTTCCCTCCAGGAGTGAACTTCGGGGGTGAGCTCAGGGTCGGGTCAGGGCTGCGCCCGATCTCCCGCAGCTCAGGCGCCGGGAGCGGTGACGAAGTCGATGAGCTCCTCGACCCGCCCGAGCAGCGACGGCTCCAGGTCGGCATACGTCCGCACCGTGCCCAGGATGCGTTTCCACCCCATCGCCACGTCGGCCTGGGTCGCATGGGCCCAGCCCAACTCCGCGAGGATCCCGTGCTTCCAGGACGTGCCACGGGGGATCACCGGCCAGCGATCCCAGCCCAACCGCTCGGGGCGGACCGACTGCCAGACGTCCACATAGGGGTGGCCCACGATCAGGACGTGCGCGGCATACGGTTTCAGCCCCGCGGCACGTGCGACGACAGCCGACTCCTTGGTCCCTGCCACCAGATGGTCGACGAGCACCCCCATGCGTCGACCCGGACCCGGCGAGAAGTCCCTGATGGCGGCCTCGAGATCATCGACCCCGTCGAGCATCTCGACGACGACACCTTCGAGGCGGAGGTCGTCACCCCAGACCTTCTCGACGAGCTCGGCATCGTGGCGCCCCTCGACGAAGATCCGCGAACCGATCGCCACCCGCGCGCTGGCTCCCTGCACCGCCCGGGAACCCGACGCAGTCCGCGCCGTGGCAGCCCGGGCCGCCGCCAACCGTTCGCTTGCGGCTGCTTCGGGTGGGGTGAGCACGACCGGGGCGCCGTCGATGAGGAAGCCCGGGCCGAGTGGGAAGCCCCGGACCCGGCCCCGCCGGTCCTCCAGGTGCACGACCTGCATCCCGCCGGCCTTCTCCACGCGCACCACGGCCCCGACCCAGCCGGTCTCGACCTCCTCGACCACCGTCCCCAGTTCGGCCGGCGTCGGCACCGACCGGCCTCGCTTGGGCGCGCGCCAATCCCCGGAAAGCACGTCCTGGCCGTAGCGGTCACTCACGAGGAGCCACCGTAGGCGGCGCACCGAGGCCGTCGGGGGACCGGCACGCCGTCGCGAAGGCGTTAGGATTGGCACTCGGACATGGAGAGTGCCAGAGCGCGCTCTCGGGAGCAGCGCAGAGCCGTCGGGAGGTGCTGGGATGAGTGAGGATCGTCGTCTCGCCGTCCTGCGTGCCATCGTCGAGGACTACGTCGAGACCTCCGAACCGGTGGGTTCCCGAGCCCTTCTCGACCGCCATCAGCTCGGTGTCTCGGCCGCCACCATCCGCAATGACATGGCCGCCCTCGAGGAGGAGGGGCTCATCGCCGCGCCGCACACGAGCGCGGGTCGAGTCCCCACCGACGCCGGCTACCGGCTCTTCGTCGACAAGCTCGCCGCGATCAAGCCGATGACCGGGGCCGAGCGGCGCGCGATCAGCCAGTTCCTCGACGGCGCTGTCGACCTCGACGACGTCGTGGACCGCACCGTGAGGCTGCTGTCGACCCTGACCCGTCAGGTCGCGGTCGTGCAATACCCCTCGCTCACGAGGTCCCAGGTGCGCCATGTCGAGCTCGTCCCCCTCGCGGCCGACCGCCTCCTCGTCGTCCTCATCACCACCACCGGCCGCGTCGAGCAGCGCATCATCGTCACGACCACCGATGTCCTGACTCCGACCGGTGAGAGTCTGCTGGCCCGCGTCCGCAGCGAGGTGGGCAGCGTGTCAGCGGGCAAGTCCCTTGCCGAGGCAGCTCGCGCCCTCGCCGCCCTCCCCGAACGCCTCGACGTGGACGCCGCCGAACTCGGTCGGTCTGTCGCGGCAGCCCTCGGCGACGCGCTCGTCGAGGAGCGCGAGGAGCGCGTCGTCATCGCCGGCACGTCGCACCTCGCGCGCCACGGGGCCGAGTTCACGACGACCCTCGGCCCGGTGCTCGAGGCTCTCGAGGAGCACGTCGTCCTGCTCAAGCTGCTCGGGACGGCCAGCCAGCAGGGCTCCCTCGCCGTGCACATCGGCCACGAGAACCCGTATGCCGGGCTGCACTCCACCTCAATGGTCGCCACCGGCTATGGCAGCGGCCGCGAACTCGTCGCGGGCCTTGGAGTGGTTGGCCCCACCCGCATGGACTATCCCTCGACGATGGCCGCCGTGCGCGCCGTCGCCACCTATGTCAGCACCATCCTCGATCGCTAGGACCTGATGAACGACTACTACGCCGACCTCGGCGTCTCTCGTGACGCGAGCGCGGAGGAGATCAAGCGCGCCTATCGCAAGGCCGCCCGCAAGCTGCACCCGGATGTCAACCCCAGCCCTGAAGCGGAAGAGCAGTTCAAGAAGGTATCGCAGGCCTTCGACGTGCTCTCGGACGCCGACAAGCGGCGTCAATACGACATGGGTGCGGACCCGTATGCCGGAGCGACCGGCGGCTTCGGCCAAGGCTTCTCCTTCAGCGACATCATGGACGCGTTCTTCGGTGCCGGGGCCGCAGGGCAAGGCGGCGGACGCGGCCCGCGACCCCGCCGTATGCGCGGACAGGACGCCCTCGTCCCGCTCGACATCGACCTCTCCACGGCGGCCTTCGGCGGCAACGCCGACCTCGTGATCGACACGGCCGTCGGCTGCCCGACCTGCCACGGTGAGGGCACCGCTCCCGGCACGAGCCCCCGCACCTGCGACGTCTGCAAGGGCCGCGGCGAGATCCAATCCGTCCAACGGTCCTTCCTCGGCCAGGTGATGACCACCCGTCCGTGCACCACCTGTCAGGGCTTCGGTCAGGTCATCCCCGACCCGTGCCGCGAGTGCTCGGGCGACGGCCGCATCCGGCACCGTCGCACGCTCACGATCAAGGTGCCCCCGGGCGTCGACACCGGCACCCGCATCCAACTCCCCGGCGAGGGCGAGGTCGGCCATGGCAACGGTCCGGCCGGTGACCTCTACGTCGAGGTCGCGGTCCGCCGCCACCCGATCTTCCAGCGTCGGGGCGATGACCTGCATGCGACCCTCGAGGTGCCCATGACTGCCGCGGCACTCGGCACGACGATCACCCTTGACACCCTCGACGGCGAGCGGGAGATCGATGTCAAGCGTGGATCCATGCCCGGCGACACCGTGACCCTGCGCGGTCTGGGCGTGACCCACCTCCGGCAGTCGACCCGCGGCGATCTCACCGTGCACCTATTGGTCCAGACGCCGACCAAGCTCACCGCCGAGCAGGAGGCACTCCTGCGCAACCTGGCTGAGCTCCGTGGCGAGCAGCACCCCAACGGCAAGATGGCCAGTCCCAGCGAGGGCACGATCTTCGGCAAGCTCCGCGACGCCTTCAAGACCCGCTGACCCAACCTTCACACGACAGGTATGCCGGGATGACCCTTCCGCTGTATCTCACCGAACCCGGTGGGCTGGCTGCCGCGGAGGTCGGGCAGATCGTTGCCCTGAGCGGTCCGGAGGCCAGGCACGCGGTCACGGTGCGCCGGACCGCGGTGGGGGAGCGGCTCCAACTCGCCGACGGTGAAGGCGCCCTCGTGGTCGGGACCGTGGAGTCCACCGGTCGCGATGAACTCACCCTGCGCGTCGAGCACGTGTCGAGCGTCGAGCAGCCGACGCCCCGCTTCGTCCTCGTCCAAGCCCTCGCCAAGAACGACCGTGACGATCAGGCGATCGAGGCGGCCACCGAGATGGGCGTCGACGAGGTCGTGCCCTGGCAGGCCGACCGGAGCATCGTCCAGTGGCGCGGTGAGCGCGGCGAGAAGGCCCGTCGCAAGTGGGATCAGGTGCTGCTCGCCGCGACCAAGCAGTCCCGTCGTCCGCGCCGTCCCACGCTGGGCGCCACGGTGACCACCGCCCAATTGGCGGCCAAAATCGCAACTGGCGGCACGGCATACGTGCTGCATGAAGAGGCGACCACAGCGCTCGCCGGGCTTCCCCTCCCCGTGGACGGTGAGGTGCTCGTGATCGTCGGACCCGAAGGGGGGATCGCGCCCCACGAGATCGAGTCCCTCATCGCCGCGGGAGCCAAGACGGTGCGACTCGGCACCACGGTGCTGCGCTCCAGCAGCGCTGGACCGGCGGCACTCGCGGTGCTCAATGCCGCCGGTCGCTGGCGCTGACCCCATTCTCCAGACGTCACCCGATGGCTCAGGCGATGACGCTGTCGCGTCCCTCCCAGTGCGGGGCCCGGAGGTCGCGCTTGAGGATCTTGCCGGAGGGGTTGCGTGGCAGGACGTCGATGATCTCGACCGACTTGGGGCACTTGTAGTGCGCCAAGCGCTCGCGCGTGAACGCGATGACCTCGTCTGGATCGATCGTCTCGCCCGGCTTGGGAGCGACGACCGCGTGCACCGCCTCGACCCACTGGGGGTGCGGGACGCCGAAGACGGCGACCTCGGCAACCTGGGGGTGGGCGGAGATGACGCTCTCGACCTCGGGGCTGTAGATGTTCTCGCCGCCGCTGACGATCATGTCCTTGATCCGGTCGAGGACGTAGACGAAGCCTTCCTCGTCGGTGCGACCGAGGTCGCCGGTGCGCAACCAACCGTCCTCGGTGATCGTCTCCGCCGTGGCCTCGGGCTTGCCGAGGTAGCCCTTCATCGTCTGCTCGGTGCGGAACCACATCTCGCCGGTTTCGCCCGGCGCGACGTCCTCCCCGGTGTGGGGGTCGACGATGCGCATCTCCGCGCCATCGATGGGCTGGCCCGCGGAGGTGAGCCGCTCGGGGTGGGACTCGTCGCGGTGGGCTGCCGGACTGAGTGAGGTGATGACGCCACCGAACTCGGTCATGCCATAGACCTGCGAGAACTCCAGATCAGGCCACGTGTCGAGGGCCTTGCGCAGGAGCGGCAGCGGCATCGGTGAGGCGCCGTAGCAGAAGGACTTCAGGCCGGAGAAGGCCTTGATCGCGCCCTCACCGCCGGCGAGCACCCCGGCGACGACGGCCGGGACCAGGAAGAGCCGGTCGGCGCCGGCACCGATGGCCTGGAACATCGCCATCGGCTCGACCTCGCGCAGCATGTGCGTCGAGGCGCCCCAGTGCATGCCGATCTGGACGTACGAGGTGCCGCCGACGTGGAAGAGCGGCATGGCGGCCAGGCTCTTGACGCCGGGGCCGAAGTTGAAGTGGCTGTTGTTGTTCTCGCTGTGCACGTTCATGTTGCGGTGGGTCAACTCGACGCCCTTGGGGAAGCCGGTCGTGCCCGACGAATACATGACGATCACGGTGTCGTCCGGTTCGACGGCCGGATCTTGTTGTGCGGGTTCGCTGTTCGCGACCCATTGCTGGTATTCATCGCGGTCGTCCCCACTACTGCCGCCGACGACGATGACGTGCTCGATGCTGGGCGCCTGGTCGCGGACGGCCTCGAGGTTGGCGACGAAGTCGGCGCCGACGACGACCACCTTGGGGGCGCTGTCAGCAAGGACGTAGCCGAGTTGCTCGCCGAAGATCCGGAAGTTGACGATCGCGTGCGCCGCGCCGAGGAGGGCAGCCGCGTTGGTGACCTCGACGGTGGAGAGGTTGTTCATGTCGATGCTCGCGACGCGATCTCCCCGCCCGACGCCCAGAGCCTTGAGCCCACCGGCGACCCGATGGACCCGGTCGCGCCACTCACCCCACGTGTAGGTCTGGTCCTGATAGGTCACGCAGTGCGCGTCCGGCTGGACGTCGGCCCAGTGCTCCAGGCGGTCGGTCCAGAGGCGGGCCGGGGTGAGGTCGGACATTGGTGTCACCTTTCATCGCGTCGTTGCGGTGGGGGTGGAGCGGGCTTGGCCGGGCGGTTGGCGTCACACGGGAGTATGCCGGGTGGTTGCCTTGGCGCCCAGTGTTTCGTCGAGCATCGCGGCATAGTGGGCGAGGACCTCGCGCCGACGGCGGGAATCATCGGTGAGGACGTCGGCCAGTCCGAGTCCGCGCGCGAGGTCGAGGGAGGTCTGGACCGACTCGCGAACACCCGGCTCGGCTTCGTCGAGACCGAGCAGATCGATCGTCGTGCGGTGCACCTCGCGGGCGAAGGTCGCCTCGAGGGGCACGATCTGGGCCCGCAGGTCCTCATCGACGGCAGCAGCGGTCCACAGTTGCAGGGCCGCCCGGAAGAGGGGCCCGCGATAGATGCCGCTGACGAGGTCGAGGACGATCAGGGTGCGGTGCTCGTCGGCCGGGAGGGCGGCGACCTCGGCGCGGAAGTCGGCCATCCGGGCCTCGGCAACCTGGCTCAGGGCAGCGGTGAAGAGGCTCTCCCGAGTGGGGAAGTGATGCTGGGCCGCCCCTCGGCTCACCCCGGCTCGCTCGGCGACGACGACGACACTGCTCTGCGCCCAGCCGAGTTCGGCGAGGCAGTCGACAGCCGTCTCGAGGAGGCGTTGTCGGGTGACACGGCTGCGCTCCTGTTGGGGCGCTGTCACGGCCGCGCCGGGCCTCACGGGGTCTCGACCGCCCAGCGAGGCTTGCGACGCTCGAGGAAGGCGGTCATGCCCTCGGTGGCCTCCTCCGAGGCGAAGAGTCGCGCCGAGAGTTCGGTGAGGTGGGCGCGGTTGTCCTGCAACGACGCCCGTAAGGCAGCTGTGGCGATGGCCTTGCTCTCGCGCAGGCCCTGAGGCGAGCAGGCGCGGAGCACATCGAGCAGGTCGGCGACCCGTGCATAGAGTGCCTCAGGCGTGTCGGTGTCGGTGGCCTCACCGGCGTCATCGGCGACAGCCTCGGTGATGAGCCCGATGGCGGCGGCGGTGGCCACGTCGAAGGTCTCTCCGGTGAGGAAGTAGCGACCCGCCGCGCGCGAGGTCAGCCGGGGTAGTAGCGCAGCCGAGATGACCGCGGGGGCCAGGCCGATGCGCGACTCGGTCACGCCGAACGTTGCCCGGCCGTCGGCCAGCACGATGTCGCAGGCCGCCACCAGTCCCATGCCGCCAGCACGGACATGGCCGGCGATGCGTCCGATCACGGGCTTGGGTGCCTCGACGATGGCCGTGAGGAGTCCGAAGAGGTCGTCCGCACCCTGGGTCATCGACCCTGCACGCGCCTCGCCGAGGTCCGCGCCGGCACAGAAGGTGCCGCCCGTGTGGGTCAGGACGATCGCTCGGACGATGTCATCCCCAGCCGCGTCCCGAAGGGCCGTGCCCAGTTGGTCGACCAACGCTCGGGACAACGCGTTGCGGTTGTGCGGGGAGTCGAGCGTGATCGTCGTGACGCCGCGCTCTGTCGACACATGAACGAGTTCGGTCATCGGTCCACCCTCTCAGTAGGACTTCGGCAGGCCGAGCGAGTGCTGGGCCACAAAGTTGAGGACCATTTCGCGGCTCACCGGGGCGATGCGCCCGATCCGCGCCCAGGCAAGCATGGTGGCCAAGCCATATTCACGGGTCAGACCATTGCCGCCATGGCTCTGGATCGCCTGATCGAGCGCGGCAACGCTCGCCTCGGCGGCGGCGTATTTCGCCATGTTCGCGGCCTCACCGGCCGCCGCGTCCAGGCCCTCGTCGATGAGGGTTGCGGCCTTCTGCATCATCAGGCGGGACAATTCGACCTCGATGTGCCGCTGGGCGAGCGGGTGGGCCAGACCCTGGTGGGCGCCAATCGGCTGCCCCCAGACCTCGCGGGTCTTGACGTAGTCGGCGGCCTTCTCGAGCGCATACCGCCCGCTGCCCACGGCCATCGCCGCGCCCATGACGCGCTCGGGGTTGAGCCCGGCGAAGAGTTGGGCGATGCCGGCCTCGGGCCTGCCGACGAGCGCATCGCCGGGGAGACGCACGTCGTCGAGGAAGAGTTGGTACTGCCCTTCGTTCTCCCAGACGTCCATGTCGATCTTGTGGTATTCGAAGCCCGGGGTCTCGCGCGGCACGATGAAGAGGGCTGGCATCAGCCGCCCGGTTTTGGCGTCCTCCGTGCGGCCGACGATGAGCACGGCGTCGGCGTGCTCGACGCCGGTCACGAAGACCTTGCGCCCGTTGAGGATCCAGTCCTCTCCATCCCGGGCGCCCACGGTGCGCAGGTTGTGCGAGTTCGACCCGGCGTCGGGTTCGGTGATCCCGAACGCCATGACGAGCGAGCCGTCCGCGATCCCCGGCAGCCACGTCTGCTTCTGCTCGTCGGTGCCGAAGCGGGAGATGATCGTGCCGCAGATCGCTGGCGAGACGACCATCATGATGAGCGGGACCCCGGCGGCGGCTGCCTCTTCGAGCACGAGAGCGAGCTCGTAGATGCCGGCCCCGCCACCGCCGTACTCCTCGGGCAGGTTCACCCCGAGGAACCCGGCCCGGCCCATCTCCTCCCACACCTCGGTGTTGCGCTTCCCGGAGCGGATGCATTCGTCGGTGTAGGCGAAGCCATACCGGCCGGCCACGGCCCGGACCGCCTTGCGCAGCGCGACGCGCTCCTCGGACTCGATGAAACTCACTCTGCGCCTTCTTCCGTTTCGTCGGTGTCGTCGTCGGTGTCGATGACGGCCAGGACTGCGCCGACCTCGACGTGGCGACCGACCTCGACCTCGAGGCTGGCCACTGCTCCGTTGGCCGGTGCTGTGATCGTGTGCTGCATCTTCATCGCCTCGAGCACGAGGAGGGCCTGACCCTTGGCGACCTCGTCCCCGACCGCGACGTGCACTGCAGTGACGACGCCGGGCAGTGGCGCGACCAACGAGCCCTCCGCGACCTGGTCGGAGACGTCGGGCAGCAGGGGCACCCGTCGGAAGGTCACCGCGCCGCGGTCGGTGTCGACCTCGACCGCATCTCCATCGCGGGCGATCCGCCAGGTCCGGCGCAGTCCGTCGACGTCGAGCACGACTCGACCCGGCTCCGCACTCACGAGAGCGACCCCCTCGTGTGCGGGCGCGATGAGGGTGCCGCGGCGGACGGCATACGAAATCTCGAGGTCTCCACCTGAGTGGGTGAACGTCTTGCGGGTGAGTCCGGAGGGGAGATTGCGCCACCCGGCCGGCAGTCCCGGTTGGGTCACCGCCACTGATCGCCGGTATGCCGTGTCGGCCAGTGCCGCTGCGAGCGCGGCGAGGTGGGTCTCACCGGCGTCGAGCAGGGGAGCGGCGAGGGCCTCGAGTCCGTGGCGGTCGAGGAAGGCGGTGTCGGTGGCGCCGGCGACGAAGTCGGGATGGGAGAGCACACGGACGAGGAGGTCGCGGTTGGTGCGCAGGCCGTGGATCTGGGCTCGGGTCAGCGCTTCGGCGAGGAGTCGGGCGGCGGCGGCCCGGGTGGGTGCCCAGCTGATGACCTTGGCGAGCATCGGGTCATAGTGGATCGAGACTTCGGATCCATCGACGACGCCCGAGTCGAGGCGCAGCCCGGGACGGACTGTCGCTGGGGATGACGGCAGCGGGCCGAACTCGGTCGTGATCCCGGGGATGTCGAGACGGGTGAGGGTGCCCGATTGGGGTTGCCAGTCCTGGGCGGGATCCTCGGCATAGAGCCGGACCTCGATCGATGAGCCGCTCGCTGCAGGGGGATTGGGGCTGGGGAGTGGCTCTCCCTGAGCCACAGCGAGCTGGAGGGCGACGAGATCAAGGCCGGTCGTCAGCTCGGTGACCGGGTGCTCGACCTGGAGCCGGGTGTTCATCTCGAGGAACCAGAAGCGTCCCTCGTCGTCGGCGAGGAACTCGACCGTGCCAGCGCCGACGTAGTCGATTGCCGCGGCCGCGTCTCGGGCGGCGGCGTAGAGGGGTTCGCGCATCTGGGGGTGGCGCTCGACGAGGGGGGCGGGGGCCTCCTCGATGACCTTCTGGTGGCGGCGCTGGATCGAGCACTCGCGCTCGCCGACCGCCCAGACCGTGCCGTGTCGATCGGCCATGACCTGGACCTCGATGTGGTGGCCGCTCTCGACATAGTGCTCAACGAAGACGGTGGAGTCACCGAACGCCGAGGCCGCCTCGGCCCGAGCGGCGTCGAGGGCTGCGGGGAGGTCGGACAGGGTGCGAACGATGCGCATGCCACGCCCGCCGCCACCAGCGGATGCCTTGACGAGGACGGGCAGGTCGGCCTCGGTGATGGTCCCGGGGTCCATGCTGTCGAGCATCGGGACGCCGGCCTCGCCCATGAGGCGTTTGGCTTCGACCTTGCCCCCCATCGCGCGAATTGCGCTGGGGGGAGGGCCGATCCATGTCAGGCCTGCTGCCTCGACGGCCTCGGCGAAGTCGGCGTTCTCGGAGAGGAAGCCGTAGCCGGGGTGAATCGCGTCGGCACCGGCTCGCTGGGCTGCCGCGATGACGAGGTCGCCGCGCAGGTAGGTGTCGGTGGCTGCCGTGCCGGGCAGGCGGACCGCGACGTCGGCCTCGGTGACGTGGGGAGCGGTGGCATCGGCGTCGGAGAAGACCGCGACGGTGCGCAGCCCCAGAGCGCGGCAGGTCACGAAGACTCGGCGCGCGATTTCGCCCCGGTTGGCCACGAGGACGCTGGTGATGGGCCGGGCTGCAATTGCTGACTCAGTCATCTGAAGCCTCACATCCGGAAGACGCCGAAGTTCGACGTCCCCTCGACCGGTGCGGTGTGGATCGCGGACAGGCACAGGCCCAGGACTGTGCGGGTGTCGCGGGGGTCGATGATCCCGTCGTCATAGAGGCGACCGGAGAGGAAGACCGGCAGCGACTCAGCCTCGATCTGTGCTTCGACGGCGGCGCGGATCACGGCGTCACCCTCCTCGTCATAGGGTCGCCCACTCGCCGCGGCAGCGGCTCGTCCGACGATGGAGAGCACCCCGGCCAACTGGGCGCCGCCCATGACCGCGGACTTGGCCGAGGGCCAGGCGAAGAGGAAGCGCGGATCGAAGGCGCGCCCACACATGCCGTAATGGCCGGCGCCATAGGACGCGCCGATGAGGAGCGAGAGGTGGGGGACGGTGCTGTTGGAGACAGCATTGATCATCTGAGCGCCGTGCTTGATCATCCCGCGCTGCTCGTATTCGGTCCCCACCATGTAGCCGGTGGTGTTGTGAAGGAAGAGCAGGGGCGTGTTGCTGCGGTTGGCCAGTTGGATGAATTGCGTTGCCTTCTGGGCCTCTTCGCTGAAGAGCACGCCGCGGGCATTGGCCAGCACGCCGATCGGGTAGCCGTGGATCTGCGCCCAACCGGTCACCAGGCTCGAGCCATAGAGCGGCTTGAACTCGTCGAAGTCGGAGTCGTCGACGATCCGGGCCAGGACGTCGCGCGGATCGAAGGGGATCTTCAGGTCGGGGGGCACGATGCCGAGCAGTTCCTCCTGGTCGTGGCGAGGGGGGAGGGGGTTGGCGACCGGTGCGGGCCCGGCCTTGCGGTGGCCGAGTCGGGCGACGATCCGTCGCCCGATCCGGATCGCGTCGTGCTCGTCGACGGCGAAGTGGTCTGCGAGTCCGCTGGTGCGCGCGTGCATCTCGGCGCCGCCCAGGGACTCGTCGTCGGCGTCCTCACCCGTGGCCATCTTCACCAGGGGCGGTCCGGCGAGGAAGACCTTGGCGGCCTCCTTGACCATGACGACGTGGTCGGACATGCCGGGCACGTACGCCCCGCCCGCGGTGGAGTTGCCAAAGACGAGGGCGATGGTCGGTATGCCGGCCGCGGACAACCGCGTCAGGTCACGGAAGAGCCGCCCCCCGGGGATGAAGATCTCCTTCTGGGTGGGCAGGTCGGCACCACCGGACTCGACCATTGAGATGACCGGGAGGCGGTTCTGCAGGGCGATGTCGTTGGCGCGGAAGATCTTCCGCGTCGTCCACGGGTTGCTGGTGCCGCCTTTCACGGTGGGGTCGTTCGCGACGATGACGCACTCGACACCCTCGACCACGCCGATGCCCGTGACAACGCTTGCGCCGACGTGGAAATCCGAGCCCCAGGCCGCCAGGGGGGAGAGCTCGAGGAAGGCCGAGTCCTCGTCGACGAGCAACTCGATGCGTTCGCGGGGGAGCAGCTTGCCCCGTTGGTGGTGGCGGTCGACATACTTCGGGCCGCCTCCGTCGATCGCCTTGGCGTGCTCGGTGTCGAGCTCGGTGAGCTTGGTGAGCATCGCGTCCCGATGCGCGACGAAGGACTCGCTCAGGGGGTCGAGGGTGGAGCGCAGGACGGTCACGGCAGGAACTCCTCGGGGATGTCGACGTGGCGGCTGCGGAGCCATTCACCGAGCGCCTTCGCCTGCGGGTCGAAGCGCACACCCTGGGCGACGCCGGCGCCGAGGATGCCCTCGATGACGAAGTTGACGGCGCGCAGATTGGGCAGGACGTGGCGATGGATGGTGAGGTCGGCGGTCTCGGGCAGGAGTTCGCGCAGGCGCTCGGTCGTCAGCGTGGTGACCAGCCATGGCCAGGTCGCGTTGCTGCGAGCCCAGACACCGATGTTGGCGCTGCCGCCCTTGTCGCCACTGCGGGCCCCGGCCACGAGACCGAGGGGAGCGCGACGGGTCGGGCCGGTCACGGCATACGAGGGGATTGCCGGTTCGGCGACCTCGGAGAGGGGCAACGTGTCGACCGGCGGGGCGATGTCGACGCGGGAGCCATCCGGGAGCACAGCGATGTGCGGCACGTCGCCGGCCGGGACCCAGCCGGCTTCGTAGATGCCGAAGGGCGAGGCGTCGCCGGGGGGCGCGGTGAGGTGGGCGCCGGGGTAGGTGCCCAGCGCGATCTCGACGGCTGCCCCGGACATGGCGCGTCCAACGACCTTGGCGTCCGTCGACCACGCAACACAGCGCAGGAGGGCGCTCGCCGCCTCCTCGGTGTCACTGTCGGAGTGGTCAGTGCGCGCGAGCGTCCACTGCGCGTCCGCCGGGAAGCGTTCTGCGAGTTGGGACTTCACGAGGTCGGCCTTGGCCTCGATGTCGAGACCGGTCAGCACGAAGGTGACCTCGCCGCGATATCCGCCGAGTCGGTTGAGCGAGACCTTGAGGTCGGGCGGGGGAGCCTCGCCTCGGACAGCGCTGATCCGGACACGATCGGATCCGTCGTCGCTCAGGGTGATGCTGTCGAGTCGGAGAGTGGCGTCAGGGTTGGCATAGCGCGCGCCCGTGACCTCGTAGAGCAGTTGTGCCGCAACGGTTTCGGTCGTCACCGCGCCGCCGGTGCCGGGGTGTTTGGTGATGACACTCGAACCGTCCGCAGCCACCTCGGCGATCGGGAAGCCGGGGCGGCGCAGGTCGGCGATCTCGGTGAAGAAGGAGAAGTTGCCACCGGTCGCCTGGGTGCCGCATTCGATGACGTGGCCGGCCGCGATCGCACCGGCGATTTCGTCGTATGCCGTGCGCTTCCACCCGTGGTGGTGGGCGGCGGCTCCGACAACGAGGGCCGCGTCCGTGACTCGACCAGTGACGACGATGTCGGGGCCCGCGTCGAGACACGCCGCGATACCCCAACCGCCGAGATAGGCGTTGGCCGTCAGCGGTGTGCCCCAACCGAGTTCGGCAGCCCGCGGGAGCAGGTTGTCGCCCTCGACGTGCGCGACCTTGGCCGTCAGACCCAGTCGGTCGTTGAGTTCGCGGATCGCCTGCGCCAGGCCGCCGGGGTTGAGTCCACCGGCATTGGCGACGATGCGGACCCCGCGGTCGAGGGCTGCGCCGAGGGACTGCTCGAGTTGGGCGAGGAAGGTGCGGGCGTAGCCACCATCGGGGTTCTTGAGCAGATCCCGGCCGAGGATGAGCATGGTCAACTCGGCGAGGTAGTCGCCGGTCAGGTAGTCGAGGTCACCGCCGTCGAGCATCGCGCGCATCGCCGAGAGCCGGTCGCCGTAGAAGCCGGAGGAGTTCCCGATGCGAGCTGCTCTCATGCGAACTGGCCCGCGGCGCGCCCGGAGCCGGGGTTCCCAGCAAACACCTGAGCAATCCCGAGCCATTCATCAGCGTCTGCGCCGGTCGCCACGAGGTCGACGTCATCGCGGTGACGGCGCTGGGTGACGAGCAGGCAGAAGTCGAGCGCTGACCCGCTCACCCGATCACTGGCATCCTCCGGACCGTGCGCCCACGTCGAACCATCCGGCGCCACCAGCTCGACCCGGAAAGGTGAGGCGGGCGGCGTGAGTCCGCGCGCGGCATACGCGAAATCACGGGTGCGGAAGCCGAGGTGGGCGATGTGGCGGAGGCGATCGGTGGGGACCCGGTTCGTGCCGAGGGCGTCGGCGACGTCCTGACCGTGCGCCCACGTCTCCATGAGGCGCGCGGTCACCATGGAGGCCACGCTCATCGGCGGTCCGAACCACGGCACCCGTTCCGAGCGGGCAGTCGAGGCGAGGAAGGCGGCTTCGAGAGCGGTGCGATCTTGGCGCCACAGGGTGAGCAACTCGGCCGGGGGAGTGGCCGCTGCTGTCTCCGCGCTCTCGTCGACCGGGTCCACGCCGCGCGTGACCGTCTCCATGACCTCGGCCATGAAGGCACCCGTGAACCGTTCGGGATCAGTCAGCGCGATGACCGACACCCGATCGGTCCACCAGAGGTGCCCGATCTGGTGGGCGATCGTCCACCCCGGCGCCGGCGTGTCCCTGCTCCAATCGGCGGGATCGAGGGAGGAGACGAGCGCGTCGAGGTCGGCGCTCTCCGCGCTCAGGTCCGCGACGAGGGTGGCGACATCGACCATGCGACCACTCTCGCAGCGCCCGTCACGAAAAGCAAGCAGTCCTGCTTGTTTTGCGTGCGACGCACCGCGTCGCGTGCGTCTGCCAGGGTCACTGGACGGTGATCTCCAACTTGTCGCTCGCTGTCTCGCTCTGGCCATCCCTGGGGGAGGTCGCATAGGCCTTGACCGTGTAGTCCCCGGCAGGCAGGCCATCAATGGTGAACGTGAATTCGCCCCGGTCCGGTGCCCCGACATTGGCCGTCGTGACTCCGCGCTGGACGATGCGACTCTCGGCGTCGGTCACCTCCCAGACGACGTTGCCCTCGGCGACCGAAGCCTGCCCGGACACGTCGAAGCCCACTCCCTGCGGCAGTGTCGTCGCGCTCCCGTCACGCACCGCCGGGATCGTGATCCACAGGTCGGTGAGCCACGTGGACAGTCCAACGCGGGTCGGCCGCGTGAACGGTCCGTTGATCGGCATGGACCAGAGGGTCGTCTCCCCGGAGGAGCGCACGAAGTGGACGGGCAGGTTGCCCTTGCCCGCGGCGGCCTGCGCGGTGAAGACCAGTTGCTGCACCGACAAGGCAGCGATCTGCTCCGTGACGTCCGGATTGGGGGTGCCGAAGAGGTCGACCGAGATCTGCGCGTCGCCCACGACGACGGCGCCGATCCCCATTGATCCCCAGGGCCTGAGGCCGCCTTCGTTCGCGATCGGACGTTGCACCGCAAGGACCAACGCGGCCTTCACCTTCTCCTCAGGGCTGGTGCCGGTGCGTGCGGGGACCCAGGCGCGCCGAAGACCGAGGCCGGATTCGGGCCAGCCGAGCGCCTCGGTGGCGAGGTAGTAGACCGGCAGAGTCGCCGGGACTCCAGCCGGCGGGGTTGCGTCCAGCGGATCCGTCCATGCCCCGGTCAGCGACGGAGTTGCCGACGGGCTCGGTGCTGCAGTGGACGACAGGGGCGACTCAGCAGGCGAAGAGCTCAACGCGGGCCCCGGCGTGGCTGGGGTCGACGGCATTGGGTCCGGTCGAAAAGCCATGACCCCGGCGATCACCGCGGTCACAGCGGCCGCTGCCAGAAAGATGACCGGCCGCCGACGTGGGGAGGCCTGTGTGCTCCGCGTCGCTGCGCCGATCTCGCTCCAACGGTCGGTGGGGTGGATCGCCTCAGCGCGCTCACGCAGCGCCGCCGCCAGCTCTCGCTCGAGAGCGCCGTGGTCGCCACCTTGGGTGTCCTGGTTGCTCATGACAGCTCCTCTCGTCGGGAGGCGAGCGCGTTGAGCGCCCGGTGGGCGTGGGTCTTGACCGATCCGGGGCTGATGCCCAGGGCGTCGCCGATCTCGGCCTCGGTGAGCTCTCCCCAGTAGCGCAGGGTGAGTACTTCGCGTTGGCGATTCGGCAGGGTGTCGAGCGCGGCGAGCAGTTGCTCGCGGTCAGATGCCCTCAGGGCGGTCTCGTCGGCGGCGGGCGCGTTCCGCTGGACGGTGGGGTCGCCCGCCTCCGCTCGAAGGTGGCGGTTGGCGACGCCTTGGTGGCGCTGTGCGCTGCGGACTCCGTTGACGACACTGCGTCGCAGGTATGCCGTGGCGCCGGCCGGGTCGTCGAGCTCGCCGAATCGTCGGTGCAGGGCGATGATCGCGTCCTGGACGATGTCCTCGGCCCGCGATTGATCGCCCAGCAGGAGCGTGGCGAGACGGACCAGCGGGGCCCACGCCACGGCATACAAACGTTTGATGTCGCGGTCGGCGGCGCGCTCGTTGCCGTGGAGGCTGTGTGGGCTCCCCGTCTCCTGCATGGCGCTTCCCCTCATACCGCTTCCACGCGCAGCCCCGTGGATCGGTTGACATGGATAGGGTTCCAACATGAGCGAGGACTGCCTGTTCTGCAAGTTCGTGCGGGGGGAGATCACCCCGGATGTGATGGCCGAGACGGCCGACAGCTTCGCCTTCCGGGACATCAGCCCGCAGGCGCCCACGCACGTGCTCGTGATCCCCAAGCGGCACGTGGCGAACGCCCTCGAATTGGCGACCTCCTCGCCGTCGGAGATGGCTGATCTGGTGGAGCTCGCCGGCAAGGTGGCCGAGAGTGAGGGGCTCGACGGCAACTACCGCTTGGTCTTCAACACCGGCGCTGGGGCGGGGCAGACCGTCTTCCATGCGCACCTGCACGTGCTCGGTGGGCGACAAATGGAGTGGCCGCCGGGCTGAGGTGCCCACGTAGACTGGCTGCACGATGACTGACGCCTCCCACACCCCCTCGCCGACCCAAGCGACCCGGCCCGAGCACACCGTCGTCATCCCCGATGACGTGTCCATGGTCGGACTCCTCGGACCGCATGACGAACTCCTGCGGACGATGGAGCGTGCCTTCCCGCAGACCTCGATCCACGTGCGCGGCAACGTCTTCCACGTGTCCGGGCCGAGCGGAGACGTGGCCCTCGTCGAGCGGCTGATCGATGAACTCCTCGAGGTGCTGGACAGCGGGTTGCCGCTCAACCGGGACGCGGTGGAGCGCTCGATCGGCATGTTGAAGGCGCAGACCGAGTTGCGGCCCGCTGACGTCCTGACGATGAACATCGTGTCCAACCGCGGGCGGACGATCCGCCCGAAGACGCTGGGCCAGAAGGAATACGTCGACGCCATCGACGAGAACACGATCGTCTTCGGCATCGGACCGGCCGGCACCGGCAAGACCTACTTGGCGATGGCCAAGGCTGTCGCGGCACTGCAGGCCAAGCAGGTCAACCGGATCATCCTCACGCGTCCGGCCGTCGAGGCCGGCGAGCGGCTCGGCTTCCTGCCCGGCACGCTGACCGACAAGATCGACCCCTACCTGCGGCCGCTCTATGACGCCCTCCACGACATGGTCGACCCCGACTCGATCCCCAGGCTGCTTGCGGCGGGGACGATCGAGGTCGCGCCCCTGGGATACATGCGTGGCAGAACTCTCAATAGTTCGTTCATCGTGCTGGACGAGGCGCAGAACACCTCGCCTGAGCAGATGAAGATGTTCCTCACGCGCCTGGGCTTCGGCTCGAAGATGGTGGTGACCGGTGACGTGACGCAGGTCGACCTGCCAGGCGGGACCAAGTCGGGACTCCGGGTCGTGCGGGACATCTTGCGGGGGGTCGAGGACGTGCACTTCGCCGAGTTGACCGCCCACGACGTGGTCCGCCACCGGCTCGTCGGAGCGATCGTCGACGCCTACGGGCGCTGGGACGAGCAGCAGCACCGGGACTCTGGGCACCGCTCTCGCCCCGACCGCAAGGAGTCGTCGCGATGAGCATCGACGTCCTCAACGAGACCGAGTTCGACATCGACGAACTCGAATTGGTCGCGTGCTCGCGCTATGTGTTGGGCGAGATGCGGGTCCACCCCGGCGCTGACCTCTGTCTGCGACTCGTCGACGAGGAGGCCATGACGACCCTGCATGTGCAGTGGATGGACTTGCCGGGCCCGACCGACGTCATGAGCTTCCCGATGGATGAGCTGACCCCGGGGCGCGAGGGCGAAGAACCCGAGGAGGGCATCCTCGGCGACATCGTCCTCTGCCCCTCGGTGGCCCAGGCGCAGGCCAAGGAAGCCGGCCACGCGCTCGAGGAGGAACTCCTCCTCCTGACGACCCACGGCATACTCCATCTTTTGGGTTTCGACCACGCCGAGCCGGAGGAGGAGAAGGAGATGTTCGAGTTGCAGCGCCAACTCCTCCTGACCTTCCTCGCCTCGCGCGGCCGCACGGAACCCTGACCCGGGCCCGCTCGTGACCCGCCTGGTCATCCTTGCCCTGCTGGGCATCGTCCTCGCCTTCGCTGCGTCCGCCGCTGAGGCTTCGGTGGCGCGGGTGTCCCGAGTGCGCGCCGAGGAGTTGTTGCAGGAGAAGCGATTTGGCGCCAAGGCGCTCGTCAAGGTCCTTGGCGACCGCGCGGCATACCTCGCGTTGTTGGCCTTTCTCCGAGTCGTGGCCGAGACGACGGCCGCGGTCATGGTCACCTTCGTCGTCATCGTTGAGGTCGACGAGACGTGGTCGTCCTTCGCGCTGGCCATCGCGATCATGACGGTGGTGTCCTTCGTCGTCGTGGGCATTTCGCCGCGAACGCTCGGCACCCAGCACGCGTCCCGCGTGGCGTCGTATGCCGCGCCGATCCTCGTGTGGGTCCGTCGCCTTCTCGGGCCGCTGTCACGGCTGCTCGTCGTCTTCGGCAATGCGGTGACTCCGGGCAAGGGCTTTCGGGATGGGCCCTTCGAGAGCGAGTCGGAGTTGCGCTATCTCGTCGATGTGGCCTCGGACAGTGAGGTCATCGAGGCGGAGGAGCGCCGGATGATCCACGGGATCTTCGAGCTGGGCGACACGCTGACCCGTGAGGTGATGGTCCCGCGCACCGACATGGTGACGATCGACTCGGATCGCACGGTGCGACAGGGGTTGAATCTGCTTCTGCGGTCGGGCTATTCGCGCATCCCGGTGGCGGGGGAGGACACGGACGACATCGTCGGCGTGGTCTATCTCAAGGATGTGGCCCGGCGGGTGAACGCGGACGCTGCAGGGGGTCAGGTGCCGGTGACCGAGGCGATGCGTCCTCCGGTTTTCGTGCCGGAGAGCAAGTTGGCCGATGTGCTCCTCAAGGAGATGCAGCGCGACCAGCAGCACGTTGCGATCGTCGTCGACGAATACGGCGGCACTGCGGGGCTGGTCACGATCGAGGACATCCTCGAGGAGATCGTCGGCGAGATCGTCGACGAATACGACCGGGAGGATCCCGACGTCGAGGAGATCGACGCGGACCACTGGCGCGTGGCCGCGACGATGGACATCGATGACCTCGAAGAAGCCCTGGGTGTCGTCATCAATGAGGACGAGGTGGACACCGTCGGCGGTCTGCTGCACAAGATCGGTGGACGTGTGCCGATCCTCGGGAGCACCGTCGAGGTGGCTGGTCTGAAATTGACCGCGGAGCGGATGGAGGGCCGGCGCCACCGAATTGCCACCGTGCTCGTGGAGCGGTTGCCCATGACGGTGGAGGAGGATGACGAGCGATGAACACTGCAATCGACCTCCCAGCCGACGACCAGCCAGCCGACGACACCGCGGCCGACGCGGCACCCGGCTTCTCCGCGGGCTTCGCCTGCCTGATCGGGCGCCCGAATGCCGGGAAGTCGACCCTGACCAATGCCCTCGTCGGTGAAAAGGTCGCCATCACCTCGAGCAAGCCCCAGACGACGCGCCACACGATCCGGGGCATCGTCACCACGCCGACCAGCCAGGTGATCCTCGTGGACACCCCGGGGCTGCACAAGCCGCGCACCCTGCTGGGCGAGCGCCTCAACGACCTGGTGCGTGAGACGCTGCTCGATGTCGACGTGATCGGCTTCTGCCTGCCGGCGGATCAGCGCGTGGGCCCGGGTGACCAGTTCATCGCCGCGGAGTTGGCCGATCTCCGACGCGCCAAGCGCACCCCCGTCGTCGCCATTGCGACCAAGTCGGACAGAGTCGACCGCAAGCGCCTGGCCGAGCACCTCATCGCCATCGACCAACTCGGCGAGTGGGATGACATCGTGCCGTGCTCTGCGGTCTCGGGGGAGCAGGCCGACACCGTCCTCGCAGTGCTCGCATCCCACCTACCTGCGGCGCCCGGGCCCCTCTATCCCGAGGGCGTGCTGACCGACGAGCCCGAGATGGTGATGATCGCCGAGTTGGTCCGTGAGGCCGCGCTGGAGGGCGTCCGCGACGAGTTGCCACACTCGCTGGCGGTGGTCGTCGAGGAGATCGTGCCCCGCGAGGACCGGCCCGCGGACAAGCCGATGTGCGACATCCGCGTCAACGTCTTCGTCGAGCGCGACTCGCAGAAGGCGATCATCATCGGACGCGGTGGCTCCCGTCTGCGTGAGGTCGGGACCAATGCCCGGGCCGGCATCGAGAAGTTGCTCGGCCAGCGTGTCCACCTCGACCTGCACGTCAAAGTCGCCAAGGACTGGCAGCGGGACCCGAAACAGTTGCAGCGCCTGGGTTTCTGAGGCGACCGATCCATGGCTCGGCAGCCGCGGACTGGCCGTTCCGTTGCAGGATTCCGTATGCCGTGTGCCCGACGCGACCCTTTGGCCGCAGCCGCAGCCGCAGCCGCAGCCGCAGCAACGGTCGCGTCGGTACCGGTGGTGGTCCGGGTGAGGTTGGCGGTGGCGGTTGTGGTTGGGCTGGCCGTCGCCCTGAGTGGCTGCACCACTGGGAACGCGCCCGGGTCTGCGTCGTCGTCGGCGCTGGCAGGCTCTACAACCTCGTCGGCGGGGGCGCCGGCAGGCTCTGGCACAGGCAGCTCTGACGCCATGGACCAAGCTGCACTGGACCAAGCTCTCCGGAGTGCAGCCTGGGCCAATGACGTTGCCGGGGCGCGGCGCCTGATCAGCCAGGGGGCTGACGTCAACGCCAAGGACGACACCGTGCAGTCGGCGTACCTGATCGCGACGAGCGAAGGCTACGACGAACTCCTGGCCCTCACCCTCCACTCCGGCGCGAAGGTCAACGACAAGGACAGTTGGAACGGCACGGGCCTGATCCGTGCGGCCGAGCGTGGACACTACCTCGTTGTTGGGCGGCTGCTCGCTGCGGGGATCGACAAGGATCACGTCAACCGGATCGGTTATCAGGCCATCCACGAAGCGGTGTGGCTCGGTGCTGACCAGCCAGCAGAGCTCGCCACCGTGAACGTCCTCATCGCCGGCGGCGTGCAACTCAACCGGCCCTCTGGCACCGAGCGCCTCACGCCGCTCGAGATGGCTCGCGAACGCGGCTACCGATCCCTCGAGCGTGCGCTTGCGAGGGCTGCTTCGCGACCGAGTTCGGCAACGGCTGCGACGGTGGCACTCGAGGAACTCGAGGCGGCAGTGGCCGCAGGAGATGCGACTGCGGCCGCCCTTGCGCTGCGGGGTGGTGCAGCGGAGACGCTGGGAGTCGAAGCGCGCCGGACCCTCATTGACCGGGCGACTGCTGGAGGTCATGACGACTTGATCCGGCTGTTCCAGGCGTACTTCGTCCTCCGGTGAGTCAGTCGCCGTCGTCGTCGTCCTCGTGGCGATCGCCGGCGTAGAAGTAGCCATGGTCGTCGTCGTCCCGATCGCCGCCCAGCGAGCGGGGCCAGACGCCCCAACACTGGTGGTCGTTGGCCGGCAGATCCAACCACTTGGTGTGCAGACGCTCCCCGAGCGGGCCGCGGAAGTCCGGCGGCGGAGGTTCGGGGCCTGACCCGACCTCATCCACGACGCGAAGATGCCGCGGCGGCTGAGGAGTCAGCGGATGCTGAGGAGTGAGGGGATGGAGCGGCCATCCGCCGCGGCCGGTAAAGACGAGGCCGTCGAGCTCGTCGGCGTTGCCCTTGATACCAAACTCGCCGCGGTGGTGGGCGTCGTGGTGATAGGAGCAGAGGCAGACGAGTTCCGAGGTGTTGGTGAGACCGTCGTCGCGCCAGTGCCGGATGTGGTGGACCTCTACGTGACCGCCGGAGGTGCCGCACCCCGGGAAGCGGCATCCCTTGTCACGGGCCTCGATCAGCCGACGGGTCCGCCGCGGCACGATCCGCTGGGCGCGACCGACGTTGACCGGGTGGCCCTCGGTCTCCCAGACGGGCTGGAGGACTCCATCGCAGGTGAGTCGGTCGAGCATGTGCTTCGGGAGGCGGTTGCCCCGGTCCATCCAGCCACCCGCGGTGTCGAGGTGTACGTAGATCCGGTATTTGTTCATCCGCGACGTGCTCTCGACACAACTCAGGGAGCGGTTGGCGACCTCGAGGAGTCCGTCGGCCAAGGTGGCGTCCGTCTGGCCTGCGTTGAACAGCGAATCCTTGGCTTCGCGAATGGCCCGCTCGATGAGCGCTCCGTCGGACTCCGGGCCCTCATAGCGCAAGTGGAAGCGCCCGTTTCGGGTGTACATCTGCAACTGCGGCTTCTCCGCGATGGGGTCGGGCCCCGGCTCTGACCTGTCGCCGGGCTCGGCCACGTCGTTGGGCTCGGCCCAGTCGCTGGTTCCGGCCGTCTCCTGAGGCTCCGCCGTGTCCCCGGATTCCGAACCGCCCCCGGGCTGTGCCCTGCCTCCGGATTCCGCCGTGTCGCCTGACCCCGACGTGTCGCCGGGCGCCGACTTGTCCTCGGGAAAGCCGTACTTCGGCAGGACCCGCCGCAACTGGTTGACGGTGGACTTCTCCGCCAGTCCGGTCGCCGCTCGCGAGTGAGTGGCGGGCACGTGCTCGGCCACGACGCTCGCTTGGTCGATCGAGAGTCGGCCCGCCATGAGCGAGGCCGCCGTCTCGGGCAACTCGTCCCACCGTCGTGCCATCGTCACGATGTCCCTTGCACGTCCGGGAGCCAGGCCGCCACGCACGGTCAGCCAGTGCTCGGGGGAGCGAATCCCGCCCTCGGCCCACAGCCCGGACTCGAGCAGTCCCGCCATGATCTCGACCAACTCGGCATGCCCCCGGTTGATCCGACCGCAGACCTCGCGAGTCCTCGCGTGGACGTCGTCGACGTCTCCCGCGTAGGCCTCCACCTCGAGAATCGCTGTCATGGAGCAACCCTAGGGAGGGGGTCTGACAACCCCCTCCCGTCGGCGTGAAGGCCTACTTCTCGTAGAGGATCTGCTCGTATTCGAAGCCCGGGCGGACCATCAGGACCAGGTCCTCCGGGTTCGAGACGCCGAACGCGATCTGGAACTTCGACTCACGTCCTGGCAACAGCGGCGTGTTCGGGGGCAGGGCCAGCTGGGCGCTGTCGTAGATCTGCTTCGCCTCCACATTGTCCGACTGGGCAGTCGCGTAGAAGGCCAACGGCTCGTAGACCTCCTTGGTCCCGTTGACGACGGTCACCTCGAAGACGAGGTATGCCGCAGCAGGCTCCATCTCCTTGACGAAGGAACTGGGCTCGTACGGTTGCGGATCGCTGACCAACACGGCCAGGCCGTTCTCGTAGGTGAAGGTCTGGCCCAGCGGGGTGATGATCGGTCCTGCCGACTTGGAGGGCTTTGCGGCTGGCGCCGGCGCCGTGGACGACTTCGGGCTGGGAGCGGCGGTGTCGCTCGCCGTCGCGCCAGGTCGGTTGTTTCCGGCGGTGGCTTCGCTCGCCTTGCCGTCTGTCTGGGCGCAACCGCCCAGGAGCAGTGCCACAGCGGTGGCGAGGATGAGCTTCTTCATGGCCTCCCTTTCGTCAGTGCGGACGCTGGGTGGCGATCCGCTGTCGGGAGGAGCCTTCAAGAGTGGAAGGAAGTCAAGTGAAAATGTCATCGATAAGAGGGGTTATCAGAAAAACGGGTGCCGTTGTCAGCCTTGAGAAGTAGCCTCGTTGCCGTTGGCCCGACACCCGAAGGGAGGTATGCCGTGAGCGCCGCTCTGCTTTCCCTTGGCGACATCGCTCGACTCGCCAAGGTCAAGCGCCCTGTCGTCACCATGTGGCGCAAGCGTGACATGGCGCGCGGACAGCACCACCCCTTCCCGGCGCCCGCGCTCACCTCGCCGGCAGAGCGCTTCGACGCCGACGACGTGATCGACTGGCTCCGGCGCACCGGTCGCGGCAACAATCCCGACGCGGCGATCGAGGTCGCGCTCCTGCGCATTGGACCAGCGGCAGTCCGTGACCGCGCCACTCTGCTCCAGGCCCTCGTCACCCTTCGCTCGCTCCACGGCCAGCCCATCGGTGACCTCGATGACGAGGCCCTCGTCGATCTCGCCGACGAGCTCGACCCCGATGACCAGGCCCTCTTCTCCGAGATCTCTCACGCGGGCGCCGACCTCCAACCGGCTGCCCACGAGGCCGATGAACTCTGCGAGGGGGCCTACGGTCCCGCCCCCGCGCTGGACCGGCTGCGCCGCCGAGCCCCCCTCGAACTGACCACCCCGGGCGTCGATCTGGTCCGGACGCTCACGTGGGAGGTCTCCCGCCAGCTTCCTGCCGGTCGCCGACTCCTCGCCGGGCTGGAGTCCTCGACCCAGCTCGCGGCAGAGCTCCTCGCGACCATGCCCGAGGATGCGCCAGTCACGGTCCTCGCGTCAGACCCGTCGGCTCGGTGGTTCCGTCGCCACCTCCTGACCCGTGCCATCGAGTCAACAGCCTCCGGCGAAGCCCCGGTCCTTCGCCTCCTCGCCCTCGACGACCTACCCCCGGCCGAGCTCCTCGACCGGGTCGACGAGGTCCAGCTCGAGCTCCGACCGGGTGACGTTGCCCTCGTCATCGCTCCCTCCGCCACCCTCGTCGATCGCCTCCCCACGAATTCTCTCGAGGCACAGCGCGACGGCCTCCTGCGACTCGGCGCGCTCCGCCATCTGGTCCGCCTCCCCGCGGGTCTCAACACCCGGGCGCCCCGACAGTCGCTTGCCCTGTGGGTCCTGGCGCCTCGACCGCACACCGTCACCCCCGCAGATCGCACCATCCTCATCTCCGACCTGAGCGGCCGAGCGCTTGACGCCGCGTCCACCGACTTGCTCATCGGCGACATCGTGGCGGATCTCGCCACCCCCGGGGATGCGGCCCGCAGCCACGCCTTCGCCAACGCTCGACTGGTCAGCCTGCCCACGCTCATCGCCGGGCGCGGTGCGCTCGTCCCCACCGGCACCCGCCCGCAGCGCCTCAGCGATCTCACCCCCACCACCAGCCGCGCGGAGCAGGTCCTGCGGACCCGCGGGGTCCTCGCCCAACTCGCCGAGCCTCGACCGTCCCGTTTCGGCACGACGTCCGTGGGCGCCGCTGCGCCACAGCCCAATTCACGCCGCACTCCCGGAGAGCTCGTCACCATCGACGAGCTCATCCACGAGGGCAGCCTGCGCGTCATCCCCGGCACGCGTCTCGACCTCGATCGCCTCGCCGACGGCACGGTCCCGGTCATCACGGCGGACGACGTCCTCACCCACGCCGGTCGCCCGGCTCATGCATCAACCGCCGTCGACCCGCTCGACCTCACCCGTCACCACCCGCGGGCTCGCCGCGCGGAGGCCGGGGACATTGCCTTCGTCACCTCGCCGCGGCCTACGGCGGTCGTATGCCGTGAGCCCGGCTCCGTCGTGGCCTACCCCGCCCGCACGTTGCGGGTTCAGAACAGTGAACTCGTGCCCGAGGCCGTGGCAGCGATCATCAACGCGCTGCCCGAGACCGACCGGCGCTGGGGCGGATGGTCGTTCCCGCGAGCCGACCACACGGCATACGACGCCCTCACCGACCTGCTCCGAGCGATCGAGGATGAGCGCGCGGACCTGGCCACCCGGCATACCCAACTCGACGAACTCACCCACCTGATCACCGGGGGAGTTGCCCGCGGCACCCTCGTCCTGACGACCACCCCGACGACCGAAGGAGACCACTGATGCCCCCTCGCACCAAGAAGACCGAGGCGACCCAGCCTTCGACGATGAAGGAGCTCAAGGACACGCTCTGGAAGGCCGCCGACAAGTTGCGGGGCTCGATGGATGCCTCGCAATACAAGGACGTCATCCTCGGGATGGTCTTCCTCAAGTACGTGTCGGACGCCTATGACGAGCGGCGCGCCCAGGTCGAGGCGGGGCTGCGCGCGGACGGGATGGACGACGAGCAGGTCGCGATGCTCATCGATGACGCGGAGGAGTATCACGGCTACGGCGTCTTCGTCGTGCCGCCGGCG
>Ga0209477_1000266_pt1 | contig 31507 bp, 28 predicted proteins | sample KloWWTupernatant_FD_187180 | JGI IMG/M metagenome (GOLD analysis project Ga0209477, IMG submission 187180) | Active sludge microbial communities from Klosterneuburg, Austria, studying microevolution and ecology of nitrifiers - Klosterneuburg... | ecosystem: Engineered > WWTP > Aerobic digester >...
CGAGCCACCGAGAGCAGCACATCGCGCTCGCGCTCGGTGATCGTTTCGAGCAGCTTCGCCTTGGCGGTGTCGATCGACGGTCGACTCGTGAACTCCTCGATGATCGTGCGGGTGATGCGTGGTGAGAGCAACGCTTCGCCCGCAGCGACGACTCGGATTGCGTCGATGAGCTGATCGCGTCTCGTGTCCTTCAGAAGGAACCCGGAGGCGCCGAGCCTGAGTGCTTCGAAGACGTACTCGTCGAGATCGAAGGTGGTGAGGATCACCACCTTGCACGATGCCGTTCGGCTGTCGGCGCCGAGTCGTCGGGTTGCTTCGAGACCGTCCATCACCGGCATGCGAATGTCCATCAGCACGACATCGGGACGTTCGTGGATCGCAACGGCGAGGGCTTCGCTCCCATCGCTCGCCTGCCCGACGACCTCGATGTCGTCACACAGCGACAGCATGACGGCGAAACCTTCTCGCACCAGGTCCTGATCATCGACGACGAGCACCCGGATCATGAGTCGGCCTCGACAACGCTCGCAACAGGGTGCGGGACCGTGGCGTGCACTCTGAACCCTCCACCAACCGACGGGCCGGCCTCGACGGTGCCACCGAACGCTGCTGCGCGCTCGCTCATCCCGACCAGGCCATGGCCGATGGTGCGATCGCCGGATCGGCATTCCGGCGCGTGGCCGTTGTCGCGTACCACGATGTCCATGACCTCACCGTCGTCGTGCAGCGACACATGCACGTTGGAGGCGTTGGCGTGCTTCAACACGTTCGTCAGTGCCTCCTGAACGATCCGATACGCAAACGCATCCGCGACAGCCGGTAGTTCGAGCAGGCCGTCGGCCTCGATGGTGACAGCAACTCCGACGCTTTCGAGGTGTGCAGCGAGCGCGCCAACGTCGCGGAGTGATGGAGCGGGCCTCACCTCGGCGCGCGAACCGTCCTCGCGCCGCAGCACGCCGAGAAGCCCGCGCAGCTCTGTCAGCGTGTCACGACTCGTCTGCTCGATGTTGGCCAGTGCCTGACGTGTGTGCTCGGGTTGTGCATCGAACGCTGCCGAGCCCATCGATGCCTGCACGTTGATCACACTCATCGAGTGCGCCACGATGTCGTGGAGCTCTCGTGCAAGCCGGAGTCGCTCCTCGATGACCGAGGCGTGGGCCCGCTCCGACGCAACGAGCGTGCGCTGCTCGGCAAGCTCGACTCTCATCCCGGCATTGCGCTTCGTTGCGCCGGCGACCAGCCCCAACCCCAGGCATCCGCCCATCAGCACCAGGTTGCGTGCGACCGCAGTGGCGTCGAAGAACGGATAGTCGGTCGCCCAGGCAACGAGGAGCCCGAACACCACGAGGCCGCTCACCCCCACGGCACCACGCCGCGACGAGAACGCTCCGACTCCGTAGAGCAGGATCCACGCGACGAATGGCATCCAGCCGACCATGTAGTCGCCGATGATCAACGCGACCAGTGCCGTCCACGACATCATGAACGCCGTCACCGGTCGGCGCCGCCACCAGTACAGCGGAACGCACACCCCAGCGAACAGCAGCCACGCGACCACGTCGGGTGCGGTGAAGGGTGGCGTCGGGAAGTCGGCCCACAAGGTCGACGAGGGCCGGACGAGATGCACGGCACCGATCAGCAGCCACGCGCACATCAGCGTGCCGTCGACCAGCCCGCGTCGGCGACGGGAGAGCCACGACCGCCAGCGATTCAGGACAACACGGACGGCCACCCCGCGACCCTACGCCCGCATTCCACCGACCCACCTCTGCCTACAGGATGAGCCTGCCTCTGCATCTCGGGAGACGGTCTTGGGCGACGAGCGTCGTGACGACGACCACACTCCGGCTGACAGCAGCGCGCAGAGGGGAGCGAAGATCTGACGGTCGCGGCGCCGGAACAACGCCGAGGTGCTTCCAGGCACGAGCACGTCGGTTCGCCCGGCGAACCCGGCAATGGCCCGAAGCCCGAGTACGGCCGAGGTGAGCTGGAGCAGCCGCCGATGCACCGTGAGATGTGGCCTCACGGCAACGGCCGCGGCGATGCCACCGAGCAGCACTGCGACGCTGAAGCACGCTGACCGGGACGGAGGGTGTGGCGAGCCCACGACGTTCTCCGTCAACTCAGCCGTCGAGCGGAATGGAAACGACGACCCCGCGCCCCATGCGACGTGAAGACCGGCGGCGGTCAACAGCACACCGGCCGTCACGTTCGACACTCGATCATCTGCTCGGCTCATGGCGACAAGATGACACACGCGGTCTCGCGTTGCATCCGTCGAGCGATGGTGTCACGCTCCGTCGCTCGATCGCGTCGCGCCGCCGGCAGACGCGACGAGGAGTCGGCCGTCACTGGCTGTGAGCGAGGCGTTCGGCCGCTTTTGAGACTGAAGTAGCGTTCGGGCATGAGCACTAACCTTCGTCTGTACACGTCTGCCGTCTACGCCTTCGAGCACGTCCTGAAGATGGCCAAGCCGACTGCCTTCTCGCGCAAGGCACCGTGTGCGGGCTGGACCGGCAAGGACGTCTACGAGCACGCGGCGGGCAACCTGGCGATGATCAAGAGCTTCGCCGCCACCGGCAAGGGGCCGAAGTCGACCCCGAAGCTCGGCGCCGACCCACTGGGTGCTTGGATCAAGCTGCGCGACCAGACGTTGCAGGTGCTCGACCACGCGCACGTGCTCGAGTCGATCGCCCACGACCCGTTCGGGCCCGGCTTCGGCCCGATGACGGTCGACACGCTGGTCGGCTTCATGGCTGCCGATCTCGTGCCGCACACGTGGGACATGGCTCGCACGGCAAAGGTCGACGAGCGACTCGACTCGGCCCTCGTGAAGCACACGCTGGCCACGTGGAAGGCGCTGCCCGACGACGTGCTGCGGATGCCGGGAATGATGGCCGCGGCCGTCAAGCCGGTGCCAGGCGCCGATGCGCAGACGAAGATGCTCAACTTCCTCGGCCGTACCGTCTGATCCGCGACCAGCGGCCTGGCGTGACGGGTCGTCGAGGGTCCGTTCCTGCTGCATGGTGACGCCAAGTAGATTCGGCGGGCCGGCGTTGGGGTACTCCGGTAGATCCACGATCGGGGGACGATGATGAGTGACGAGTCGCGTCGGCTTGGCCGCACGATGGTCGAGTCGGACCCGTTCTGGCCGGCCGAGCCGACACCACCGCCGGGCACGCCGAACGTCGTGTACTGCGTCTTCGATGACGTCGGCTACTCCGATTTCGGGTGTTACGGGTCCGAGATCGCGACGCCCAACATCGACCGTCTCGCGTCGGGTGGGCTGCGCTACACGAACTTCCACACCACATCGCTGTGCTCCCCGACGCGGGCGTCGCTGCTCACCGGTCGCAACCATCACGCGGTGGGCATGGGCACGCTGGCGAACTACGACCTCGGCTTCGACGGGTACCGCGGCGCCATCTCGCGCGAGGCGGCGATGCTGCCGGAGATCCTGCGCGAGCAGGGATGGAACAGCTTCGCGGTCGGTAAGTGGCACCTCACGCCGATGCACCACACCGGCCCGTCCGGCCCCTTCTACCAGTGGCCGACCCAGCGCGGCTTCGATCGCTTCTACGGGTTCATGGACGGCGCGATGAACCACTGGGAGCCGTTCCTCACCGAGGACAACCACCACGTCGCGACGCCCGACACGGCCGGTTACCACCTCACCACCGATCTGATGGACCATGCGATCCGCTTCGTGAGCGATCAGCAGTCGGTTGCGCCGGACAAGCCGTTCTTCCTCTATCTCGCGTTCGGCGCCGGCCACTCGCCGCATCACGTGCCCAAGGAGCTGATCGACGCCTACGAGCCGGTGTTCGAGAAAGGGTGGGACGCCACACGCGCCGACCGACTTGCGCGCCAACAGGCGATGGGCCTGGTGCCCGGCACGACGCGGCTGCCGCCGCGCAATCCGGGCGTGCCGGTGTGGGACGACCTGCCCGACGAGGAGCGCCGGCTGTACGTGCGCTTCCAGGCGGCGTTCGCGGCGATGATCACGCACACCGACCGCGAGATCGGTCGGATGATCGACACGCTCGAGCGCATCGGCGCGCTGACCAACACGATCTTCGTGGTGATGAGCGACAACGGCGCCTCGCAGGAGGGCAGCCACGCCGGCACGCTGCACCAGGGCCGCTACTTCGAGCGGGCGCCGATGACGCTGGCGCAGTCGATCGACAAGATCGACGAGATCGGCGAGACGCAGTGGTTCAACAACTACCCGCTGGGCTGGGCTATGGCCGGCAACACGCCGTGCAAGTTCTACAAGCAGAACACCCATGGCGGTGGTGTGCGCGACCCGCTCGTGGTGCACTGGCCAGCGGGGCTGGCCGCCGACTCGGCCGGCTCGCTGCGGCACCAGTTCCACCACGTCAGCGACCTGACGCCCACCATTCTCGATGTCGTTGCGGCACCGCTGCCGACAACGGTGAACGGCATCGCACAGATGCCGCTGCACGGCACGCCGATGACGTACACGTTCCACGAACCCGATGCCCCGACGCGCAAGGTGGTGCAGCACTTCGAGATGCTCGGGCACCGCGGCATCGTCGCCGACGGGTGGAAGGCGGTCACGCTGCACGACGCACGCACGCTGATCGATGACGACCGGTGGGAGCTGTATCACCTCGACGACGACTTCTCCGAGACCGTCGATCTCGCCGAGCGCCACCCCGACGTGCTGCGCTCGCTCGTGGAGCGTTGGTGGGAGGAAGCCGCCAAGTACAAGGTGCTGCCGGTCGACGAACGGGCCGGCGGTGGCACCCGTAAGCGGCGCCCCGTGCGTGCCAGTTGGACGCTGTGGCCCGGGCTAGAGCGGGTGCCGTCGGATTCGGCGCCACAACTGCAGAACACCAGCCACATCATCACCGCGCACGTCACCGTGCCGAGCGGCGGGTGCGAGGGTGCGCTGATCACCGACGGCGACCGTTGGGGCGGGTATGCGATGTTCGTGCAGGACGGTGTGCCGTGCTTCCACTACCACTTTCCGCTCGAGCGCCACGAGGTACGTGGCGTCGACGCGCTGACCCCCGGCGACCACACGATCACGTGGACCCTCACCAAGCTGGACCGCGTCTCGGGCCAGGGGCAGCTGCAGGTCGATGGTGTGGTGGTCGGCACGGTCGAGATCCCGCGGATCATCCGCGGCTGGATGCCGTTCGGCGGGATGAACCTCGGCTGCGACAACGGAGCGCCGGTGGCGACCACCTACGAATCGCCGTTCCCGTTCACCGGCACGCTGGATCGCGTGGAGGTGCAATTGATCGGCCACGACCCCGGCCCCGACCGAACTGCCGAACACCGCGCGGAGATGGGTAAGCAGTAGCGGCTCGTGCTGCCCGTCTCGCCATGCGGCGAACGAGCGCGGTGATCACTGCTGTGCGTCGTCTGCTCGTCGCATCTTGAGGAACTCGTCGATCCTGAGGAGCTTGGGAGGTCGCTTCAGGCCTACCGGTCGTAGCGCGAACGCTTGCTCGGCGCTGATGACTTCCGGTGCGACGAGATCGACGGTCTCACCCTCGATCTCGAGCTGTGCTGTGCCGGCCGCAAGCACGTTCTGCACCCAGTCGCAGCGCGATCCGTAGACCAGCATGATGATGAACCCATCGTCGACACGGTGCGCTTCGAGCGGCGTGCGATACGTCTGGCCCGAGACGCGACCGACGTGGCGAATCACCTGCCACTTGCCGTTCCGCGCCGACCGAGGGTTGAAGACCCGCTTGTTGATCTGTCCCCACCACAAGGGCATCGGCATAGCTCAACCTCCGGTTCTCTCGAGGTCACGATAGTGGCTCGGCCCTGCGCGCAAGCGGGCTTCGATCGAGTGTGCGACTTCGGTTCATGCTTGACGTTGTGGCTCCGGTAGGTGGGTGACAGTTTTGGGACGCGACTCCGGTAGCTGGGCGACAGTGACTCCGGTAGCTGCTTGACACTTCACGCGTCCGGTGTGGGCCAGCCTTCTCGGTGACGGGCGTGTCGGCCCGTCCGGGTCGAGGGGGTCTCGCTGGTGTTGGTGGAGCTCAACGTCGTGGAACAGCGATATCAGGCAGTGCTCGAGGTGTTACATCAGGGTGCGACGGTGACGGATGTGGCCCGTCGCAACGGGGTGACGCGTCAGACGGTGCACTCGTGGTTGCGCAGGTACGCGTCCCAGGGTCTGGCCGGGTTGGCGGATGGTTCGGCGAAGCCGTTGTCGTGTCCGCATCAGATGACGCCGGAGGTCGAAGCGCGGGTGGTGACGGTCCGCCGCGAGCATCCGGGGTGGGGTCAGCGCACGATCCAACATCAGCTCGGCAAGGAAGGGGTCTCACCGTTGCCGACGTTGTCGTCGATCTATCGCTGTCTGGTGCGTCACCGGTTGATCACCCCAACAGCGCGCAAACGGAAGCGTGACGACTATCGGCGTTGGGAGCGGTCGCGGGCGATGGAGTTGTGGCAGATGGACATCGTTGGTGGCGTCCGCCTCGTCGACGGCAGCGAGGCGAAGATCGTCTCGGGTGTTGATGATCACTCGAGGTTCTGCATCTCGGCGCACGTCGTTGCTCGGGCGACAGCTCGTCCGACGTGTGATGCGCTCGCGTTGGCGATGCGCCGTCATGGGGTGCCGGCGGAGATCTTGACGGACAACGGCAAGGTGTTCACCGGCCGCTTCGGCCCTGGGACTGGTGAGGTGCTGTTTGACAGGATCTGCAGGGAGAACGGCATCAAGCACATCCTCACCAGGCCGCGGTCGCCGACCACGACCGGCAAGATCGAGCGCTGGCACAAGACGATGCGCGTCGAGTTCATGAACGGCAAGGTGTTCGCCGACATCGCCGATGCGCAGGCCCAGTTGGATGTGTGGGTCGAGCACTACAACCATGTCCGTCCGCACCAGTCGTTGGGGATGGCAACACCGTGGGATCGGTTCAAGCTCGCCCGCAACGAGCCGGCACGCCCGGCCGTCGAGCCGGTGGCGGATCCTGCTGGGATGATGCCGCCGTCGGCGACACGACGCGTCGCGTCGAAGGGGACGATCAGTTTCGCTTCGGCGCACTACAAGGTCGGGGTGTGGCTCGCCGGGCAGAACGTCGAGGTCGTCTGCGAGGGCGGGCTGGTGCAGATCCATCACCGCGGCGTGCTCATCGCGACGCATGCCCGCCGGCACGATCCGGCCAAGCAGTCCGCCGGGATGACCCGCAGTGTGCGCGGCAAGGAACCCCAGGCTCGGCCGACGGCGTCGGTGGTGACCGTCACTCGCAAGGTCGATTCGTCGGGCAACGTCTCCTTCGCCGGTGCCTGCTATCGGGCCGGGAACAAGTTCCGACATCGCCAGGTGCAAGTCGCTGTCGTCGGCGAGCACCTCGAGATCTCCATCGGTGAACAGCTGATCCGCCGCCACAAGATCAAGCACGACCGCACCCGCGAACACGGTGCGCTCGCCAACCCCGGTGGCCGGCCACGCCGAATCAACGCCGCCTGAACCCAACCCGACCTGTCGACCAGCTACCGAAGTCACCGCGTCAAGCGGGTACCGAGGCTTGACACGGGCTTCGATCGAGGATGCAGACGCTCGGCGGCATCGATCGTGAAGGCGCGGTCGGTCGCCAACTTGGGATCGCTGCGCGTCACACGACAGGGCGTTTGAGCAGGCGCAGGTGCAGGAAGCCGGGCTCCTCCAGGAGCTGGGCGTGGTACTCCGGCCACCGTTCGCGCATCGAGTCTGCAGGCAGTGGTTCGACGAGGCGTTCGATCAAGAAGCCCGCGCGGAAGATGGCGTCACACAACGAGGTCAGCGGCTCCCGCCAGAAGCTCACCTGCCAGTTGCCTTCGGGTCGCTTCCACACATCGGTCTCCACGACGACGTCGAAGTACGAGCCGCCCTTGTGCAACCAGTCGGTCGTCGGGTGCTGCGTCGACAGCACCAGCACGCCGCCGGGTCGCAGCACCCGGCACAGCTGGACCAACGCAGCGTGGCGGTCGTCGACGTGGTGGATCGTCAGCGCACACACGATGGCATCGAAGCTGTTGTCGTCGAACGGCATCGCTTCGCCGAGCATCTGCTGTTGGACGACGCACCGGTCACCCAGCCGCGCTCTCGCCAGCTCGACCATGGGTTCGCTCGCGTCGATCGCCACGACCTGCGCGCCCCGCTCGATGAGCTGTTCGGAGTAGAAGCCCGGGCCACAACCGGCGTCGAGCACACGCTTGCCGCGGACGTCACCGAGCAGCTCCAAGAGCGCCGGCCGGTCGTAGTGCGCGTTGTACGCCCCATCGGCCGCGTGCCGCTCGAACATCGAGGCCATCGAGTCGTACACGCGTCCCAGATGATCGTCCATCCCCGAGACTCTATGAACCCTTTGCCCGCCCGATCGCCAAGCGCATTCGCGGGCTGGCACGTCGCCCTCGGCCGGGCGGCTGCAACAGCCTCTCAGCTGTCCTGAGGTCCGTCGCCTGTCGTGTGTCGTGAGCGGCGGGTGACCGCCGAGAGGCCGCGTCCGAACAGGCCGAGCACCGTTCCGAAGGCATGAGCAATGCCGCGCAGAACCGCCAACAGGCCACGGAAGAACCCGACTCCCGATCGTCGCTCGTCGTTCATCGTCAGCACCCCTATCGTCTCGCGCTGCCGTCAGCGCGGTACGAACACGATGACGAACTGACGATCATGGTACTGGAGGTCGCAGGCCTCTTCCGGCAGCGAGATGGCTGCAGAATGATGATCTCCCAGATGTGGCAAGCGGTCTCGCCACGAGAGGAGTGACCATGTACATCGGTGGAGGGGCAGTCGGTCTCATTCTGCTCATCGTCGTCATCGTGTTGTTGATGCGCCGGTGAATGGCTTCGGGCGCGACCGAAGGAGAGAAGGGAGTTGTCGTGGACAACAAGGATCAGCTCAAGGGCAAAGTGAAGCAAGCCGTGGGTGACCTCACGGACAACGAGGATCTGAAGAAGGAAGGCAAGGCCGACCAGAAGGCGGGCGAGGTCAAGGAGTTCTTGGAAGGTGTCAAGGACAAGGCCGAGGACCTGGTCGACGAGTTGAAGGACAAGCTCACCAAGCACTGACCGTCAGATCTGCTCTGAGGATGCCGTTCCGGTATCCAGTGGACGAACATTGCGTCCCGGAACGGACACCTACTGATTCAAGCGAGGGTGCGTCGTCATCGCAGAGCGGCCATGGCGCGTTCGACCACGCTTGGCCAGGGCCGTGCATGCACGACGGGCACGTCGTAGCGGGCGCATTCGGCACGCAAGAACGCGTCGAACAGCGCGCTCGTCCGAGCCCGCTCGGGCTTGACCTCGCCTTCGCGGGCCCGGTAGTTGTCGGCGATCTGGGTGTCGTCGGGTTCTGACACGAAGAGCGCTCGCACCCTGCCGGCGTTCGGCTCGTCGCCGTACGTTGCGAACGTGGCCATCTCGGGCAGCAGGAAGTCGCCCTCGTACACGACCCGAACACCGGTGGCCAGGTGGTCGGCGATGATCGCCCGCATCACCGGCTGGAACACCTCGCGACAGATCCGGATGTGGTGCGCGACACGACGGTCGTCGGACCAGGTGGAGTACTCGTCGAGGTGGTTTCTCCAGAAGTGCAGCAACGGCAAGTCGCGCTCGGTCGTCGCTGCCTCGAGCGCGATCTGGATGTCGTCGACCTCGGTGAGGTTCACCCCCAGCCTCCGGGCCAGCGGCTGGCCCAAACTGGTCTTCCCAGAACCGCTCGCGCCGCCCACCAGCAGCACCACGAAGTCAGATGCCGGCTCGCCCATCGGTTCAGCGTAGACAGCCACTCGTCAGCCATGCTGCGCAGGGCTTCGACCCCTGTCCAGCGCTCGTGTTGGTGGTGTCGGACGAGACAGGAAGCAACGCAGGCAGCACGGTCGCGTCGCAGGCGCATTCAGGCGACCTGGCTCGATGACCGCTGTCGAGGGTGTCCGTTCAGCTCGGCAACGCTCCCTTCTCGTCGCTCCACCGATCCGGTGCCACCACGGGCATGCCGCTCGTGCGATCAGCGTGACCGGGCTCGAGGTAGCTGATGCCGTCAACGTGGAACTCGAGGTAGTCGAAGGTCGGTTCGTCGTCGGGATGCCAGCGCGCATGGCCGAGGGCACCCACGCGCCGGCCATCGAAGACCCGGTAGTCGGTGACCGGAGTCGACCACCGCTGTCGGATGAACGTCCGGCCGTCGGTGGAGGAGCGCAGCCGGTCGTCGGAGACGAAGTCGACGAGCTTGTGGTCGTCGTCGAAGGTGAGCACGGTGCAGAGAGTCATCGACGCGTCGGACGCGCAGCCCGGGCCGACCGGGCCGCGCTCCTGCGACAGCTCTGGGCACCGTGTCTCATCCTCGGTGTGTCCAGTCTCACTGAGCCTTGGCCAACGAAACCTCGGAGACGGAGCGGTCTCGGACGTGAGATCGTGGTGCTGTGCAGGATGACGTGGAACAGCCACTCGAGGGTGGATGGCAGACCGACGTCCGTAAGTCTGGCGACGTGGTGTTGCGATCGGCCAAGCCCCAGAGCGAGACCGTCATCGCTCTGTTGGTGCACCTGCGTCGAGCCGGCTTCGACGCCGCGCCGTGTCCGGTGGGCAGTGGCTTCGCGGCAGACGGGCGTGAGCAGCTCAGGTTCATCGACGGTGAGAGCCCTCAGCCCAAGGCGTGGTCGGACGAGGCCGCGTGGCAGGTTGGGCACCTGCTTCGACGACTGCACCACGCGACGGCATCGTTCGTGCCGCCAACCGAAGTGGTGTGGCGGCCGTGGTTCGCTCGCACGTTGCCTGGCCACGCCCCGGTGATCGGTCATGGCGACCTCGGCCCCTGGAACATCCTCGCCCGTGACGGTCTGCCGGTGGCCTTCATCGATTGGGACAACGCCGGCCCCGTCGATGCGCACTGGGAGCTGGCGCAAGTTGGCTGGTTGAACGCGCAGTTGCACGACGACGACGTCGGCGACTTGAACGACCTTCCGCCCGCGGCCGCCCGCGCCCGACAACTGGCTCTGATCGTCGATGGCTACGAACTCGGAAGGTCGGACCGGGCCGGCTTCGTGGACAAGCTCATAGAGTTCGCCATTCGCAGTGCGCGTGAGGAGGCGGCCGGGTACGGAGTCGGTCCCGACACCGTGAGCCCCGCAGCCGATGGGTTCCCAGTCCTGTGGGGCGTTACCTGGCGCGCCCGAGCCGCTGCGTGGATGCTCGACCATCGCCGCCTACTCGACAACGCCATCGGCCGTTGACGAGGTTCCGTCGGCGCTTTCTCCGCAGCTGACAGGGCTGGGTTGCATCACAGCCAAGCTCACGCGGGCGAATCCCCGTCGCCGCCGGAGACGTTGTGTCGGCTGTCTCCTTCGCCGACGACCTCAGCCAGCAAGGCCCGAAGGCGTGTGCGGAGCCGCGCCGCAGCATCGTCCTGCAGGCGTTCGGCCAGGGTTCCGACAGCAGCGCCTCCAGGTCCGAGCTCCCGCCACAACACCAGGCGCAGATCGCGAAGCGTTGCGCTGTGATCGAAATCGGACGGCTCGACGCCCTCGGCGGCGGCGATCTCGAGACAGCGCCAAAGGTCCTCGGCGTCTCGCCACTCTGTGCGCACTCCCCGGACGAGTGCCTTCATGGCCAGGGTCCCGATCGCGTCGGGTAGCACCACGGTCGCCCCGAGTCGGGTGCCGTCCGTGAGTCGAAGCTCAGCGTCGACCTTGATGGCCGGCCGGCGCAGTGCTTCGGCGAGGCCCGGCACCTCGGTTGTCACGACATCTCCTACCGTGACCGTGTCGCGGGCACGCGAGCGGTACGCAGGCACGAGCAAGTCGACGGCCGCGACTCGGCGCTCATCGAGTTGCCGTTCCCATCGGTTGCCGAAGACCTTGTGGTAGCCGAGGCGCTCGATCGCCTGAACGAGGTCGGGTCGACGGAGCACGTGCGGTGGGACGCCGAAGTCCGCGTCGCCCGTCGCTCGCAGCGGGAGGTCGAGTCCGAGTCGTTGGATGTGCAGCATCACGGTCACGCCACCGATCAGCCGGTAGTCGCCCTCGGCCCCGGCGACCGACATCGCCTCGCTGACGTCTGCGATCGCGGTGAACCCACCGTCCATCGCCGCGGAGAGGCTGGCGAGCCCGACCCTCGCTGGGCTCATGCTCCACCCGGAATCGTGTGGCCAACGATCGCGGCGCGCAGTCGATCGGCGGCCTCTCGGCGGTCCTCGCCACCGAGATCAATCAGGTCCCACCATTGCTGAGTCGGGTCGGTCAGTGGGATGTCGTCGACGACTCTCGGCCAAGGAGGGGCCGGAGCGAGCAGCGTCCGGTCGGTCGTCCAGCGCACGATGACACTCGCGTCTGGGCGGCCTTCTGCCTGCACGAACCCGGCGTCGCTCAGGTCCAACGCCCCGCTCGCGTAGACGACTGCGAGTGTGGGGTGCCGCCATGGCACCAGCAGATCCGGCCCAAGGTCGGCCGAGAAGGCAACGTCGGTCGTGGTGACACGCGCCAGGCGAAGGACTCGAGCCGCCTGATCTGACAGGGGCCGCGTGCTGTACCAGAACGACTCGGCCTGTACGAGCGCTGGGCGAGCGCGCCGCTCGTACAGGTCGAGCAGCTTCGCTGATCGACCGACGTACCCATCATCCGTGGCTCGTACCGCCGTTTGCTCCGCCAGCTGCCGGATGACCTGCGACGCTCGCGGTTGGCTGACCCCGACCGCTTCGGCCAGCGCCACGCCGGTCAGCGGCTCCTTCGCAGCAATCAGGGCGCGGGCGATCGCCGCTGTTCCTGCCCCCCATCGGCGGACGGCGTTCTTGGAGGCAGGCGACGCGGCCACAAGGCAAGGGTATAAGTGTTCCCCTCCGAAGGCAAGGAACACTTATATGAAGTCTTATGTCAAGCCGGTCGGCGATTCACCCGTCAAGCCGGTCGGTTGCGAACCGGCGTCGAACCGGGAGACCGCGCCGGGGTCGACGAGACCCGTCCGAAACGCCGCTGCGAGGAATCGGACAACCTTGGCGGAACGGGAGGGATTCGCAGGTTCGGGTGTTGGTGGCCGCGTCGTGCCTGCTCAGGACATGTTTCTGATCGGGTTCGATGCTTGGGAGCGGGAGCAACCCGGGAGCAACGCAGCATTCTCGGCGCTGCTGGCGCGTGTTCTGTCGGCCAGGTTCATCCGTCACGGGCGTTCTGAACCCGGCCGCCCATCGGCCGTGCCAATCGCTGGCTGTGCGATCGCTGCCAGTGGCGTCGACGGTACGTGGATCCAGCCCTCGATGAGGGCCGCCTGCCGTTGGTTCTCCGACGGCACGTGGGTCGCTCCGGCCTTGGCAGCGATCGCGACGAGCGCACAGACGAGTGCATCGAGCACGTGGTCCGATGTGATGCATCTTGCGCGGACGAACTGCAGATCGAGCCAGTCGCCGACGACGTCCTCGATGGCGGCGACGACCTTGCCGCGGACTCGTTGCGCCTCGTCCTTATCGCGGCGGTTCTTGTATCCCTTGTTCTCGACGTGCCACGCCTTGAGGGCTGCGGCGGGGTACGTCTCGACAAGCGGACCGCTTCCGTCGCGCGGCGCTGGGCGAGTCCAGACTTCATCGGCCCACCGTCGCTGCAACAGAGCGCAGCGCATCGCCACCGACCCGAGCTTGTCCGCGGAGACGGACAGGGGAGTCCCCACGCCAAGGGCGCGAACGGCGCGGTCGGTTTCGCGGTGCGTCAACGTCGCACGCTCGGTCGGGGCAGGCCAAGGTTGAAGCGCGTGGTGCGCCGTCACAGCGCTCAGGAAGGCAGCCGGCCACCCGAGCGGCGAGTCGACACCGATCACGTCAGCGCGCTGAGCTGCAAGGACCAGTCGGTCGTCGTGCAGCGTGCCGTTCAGTTCGGCAGCTCGCCATCGACGGTGACCGACGGGCTCGACCATCACCGCTCCCGTGGACTTGGCCTCAGCCGCAAGATCGATACCGAGCGCCCGCACACACCGACTATGCCAGACGTGCCCGAGGTCTACCTCGTGACGTGCCCAGAGGATCCTAAGTGCTCGGCAGACGTCGCTACTGATAGTTGGGCTACGGCAGCAATCGGCTGAAGTCAGCGACTTCCCTCGCCCCCAGGTCGTGTATCAGTCGGACGGCCTCACGGCCGGCGTCGCCACCTGCAGCCACCGCGATGGTCAGCACCTCTTCGACAACCTGAGGATGGCCCGGGATTGCCCAAGGATCTGCCCGCATGCGACTGATGGCATCAAGGATGAGCACGGCAGCAAGCGGCTTCACGCGGGCAGCCTCCGGCAGTGCTTCAAGCACGACGAACGACGCGTCGAGATGGTCAACATTCTTCACGACCCACTGCAATTGGGACACCCACCATCCAGTGTCGAGAACGGTTGCGCCGCACCACCACGAGAACTGTGCTACTTCGGCCCGCATGTCGTCGCCAGCAGTCTTCTCGAACACTGAGCGACGCATCTCCCACAACCTCCGAAACGCTTCCACGCTCGACTGAGATACCTGTTCACCATGTTCTGTCAGTAACCGGCCAACCTGCCGGATGTACTCCAGACGTCCTGATTCTGGACCGTCGAAGAGTCGTGTCAGCAGACCGTTTGTTGGGCCCTCTTCCGTGCCCCAGGCGGTGTACGTCACGATGTGGCTGGCGAGGGCCTCGCTATGGGTTCTGCCAGCGCGGAAGTACAACGGCTCCTTGGGACTACCTAGGCGCTCAATCGCTGCGAAGTACTGATCGCGGAGCAATCCATGAGCTGCCAGGCTGGGGCGGTCGAACACGATGAAGCTGCTCCACGCTGCCCACCAGAACGCTTCAGATTCTGGGTCTGGCGGAAAGATGCGGTCGATCAACGATGCCGCCCAGTCTGGGTCGAGCCACGTGAGCGTTCCGAACCACATGCCGAAAACAGAGTGAACGGCAAGGGACTGCTCCTCGCTGGGCGTCGCTAGTCGCTCTATAGCCGCCTGCACGTCGATGCTCAGTCGTTTCCGCCCGAGCACTTGCTGCTCCCACCAGGCGAGACGTACCAACGTGTGGGCCGCCGTTCCACGCGTCGTGTTGATGGAGAGCGTGTGCGGCTCCATGTTCGAACCGCCGTACTGTGCTTCAGATTCAGGGGTTGGGTCTGAATGGTCGATGAGACGGAGCGCGAGGAACCGAACCTGTCCAACCATGGACCGGGGAATACGGTTCGTCCGGTCCGTCAGACCTTCGTCGAGAAGGCGACCAATCTCGGTCCAGGTCCAGTCCCAGCCCGGGTCGCGGTCGTCGTGAATCCAGTCTCTTTCGAGTTGGCCGACTGGCTGGTTGACGACCCAAGTTGCGAGGCCGACGACGGGGCTCCAGCTAATCCGATGCCCTTGCTTAAGACCTTCGCGCAAACCTGCGAGCACCGAGCGAACGTAGGCGGGTTCCAGTCCAACGAACTCAAGGGCGGACTTGGAGAAGCGCATCGGATGCTTCGCGATTGCCTGCGTGAGCGCTCGCCCCAAGCCTTCTGGCGACGGCGTTGCCCATTCGCCAGTTGGCGTCCATTCGCTGAGAAATGAGACCAACTCTCGCGGGCTTAGGACTGCAAGATCCTCTGGGCGTCGAGGGCTTGAGGGACCGATCCAGCTCGCGACGGTTGGTGGTCGGTGCGGTTCGAGGGCTGAGGGTTCGATTTGTGAAACGAGGGGCGAGGCCCACACGGTGTCTTCGACCGGGATTGCCACCCCGAGCGCCGCAAGTCGCCGCGCCTGCCAGATTGCGAGATAGCCGGGCCATTCGTCGCCAAACCGTTTGGCAAGGAAGCCAGCTCGAAGTGGTCCGATCCGGATCCACTTCGCCAGCCGGCGGCCTTGACCGGGCGTCAGCTGATCCGCTTTGGAACGAAGAGCTCGCAGGTACTCCAGCTCCAGGGTTTGGTTGCTCAGCTGTGAGCGGCTGACCAGCAGGCGTGACACAAGGTTCGGTGCACACGGATTGGAAAGCCCAGCGAGGAGTTGCAACTCGATGCGGCCGAATACCGAAGCGCGCGCACCCTGGAGCAGGTCGAACGGATCCACATCGTTGACGTCATTGGTCGCTCTCGCAGCTCGCACAACGGCGTCAACGAGAGAATTCAAGATGGGTTGGAAGCGCGCTTCGGCATCGCGTTCGTCGCCAATGTCTGGGCGCCAGATGATCGAAGCATCATCAAAGCGCCGGGAACTTGTCGGAGGTGCCGTGTAGCGCTCGCTCAGTGCATGGTCAAGCAGGTCGATGAAGAGGCGCAATGCGGCATCCGGCGCTGCGGCGATGAGCGGCTCGGCGAGATCTTGCAGCAAGTCGACGAAGTCATGGTCCGAAACTCGCGTGCGGATGCGTTGACCGATGATGTCCTCGTCAACAGACAAGGCGAGCAGGGAGCGGGCCAGTTCGATTGCGTCGTCCGATGCGCCGGAGCGGGCCAAATGTCCAGCGAGTTCGACGACCCGCGTCGGTAGCAGGAGTAGATGACGGTCGGTCTCTACCCAGTGTCGAATCTGAGACACCAGTTTGCGAGCCAGCTCAACTGGCATGGCCGAGGCTGCCTGGGCGATGTCCTCATGGACGCGTGGGTTGTCCGAGTGGGGCAGTTGCCTGATGACCGAGAACACCCGTTCCGGAGCGAGTGGGGCCACTCTTGCCAGATAACGAGAGGCTGCCCATGCTGGGTACCTGACGTAGTCGCCTTCTGCTTCCACTGACGGAGGCGATTTGAAGAGTTCTGCTTCTTGCAGCGCCTCAATCCAGTCGGGTGATGTCAGGTGGTCAAAGAAGTAGGCGAGATCAGTTGCCCGGCTCACGTTCGCTAACACACGGTCGACATCTGCTCTATTTGCCATGCTCCACCTCAGCGATGATCGCAGCGATCGCAGCTCGGTTCTCGAACGTCCTCGGAACGAGACGATCCAACAGAAACTGTTCGCATCGACGCATCATGTTTGCAACCTCTTCGGTGGATGTCTCACGTGTGTGATGGGAAACACCTTGAAAGAATCCGCTGTACACCTCCCATTCGGCGATTCGGAGTTCTTCGACGACCGCTGGCATCGGAAGCGGGCCGTTGTCGACCCGTCGCAGCAGTTCAGCCCGTTCTGTTCGACGTGGCGGCTTCATGGCGGCGGCGACGGCGAGGAAGCTGGGTAGCCCCTTCCGAAGCAGCTTGCGCAGTGATGCGTCGATCTCACCGCGCCAATCGTCATCCGTCCAGCAGCCGCTGGTGTCCTTCGCCTGGTTGAAGGACGTCGCCAAATTCCTTGCAGCTTCAGTAAGCGACGGGGAGCGACGCTCCTGCGGAATTCCTTCGACATAGGTCGGAAGCTTCTCAAGCAGTTCGCGCATCGAATGGGCGCTCTGAGCAAGGGACTCAGGATCGCCTCGATCCAGCGCCGCCAAGGCGCCGAGGTACATCTGGCCGAGTACCGGGCGTTTCGACGACAACGCCTCAAACAGCGTGAGTCGAAGCCCGTCGAGAACAGGACGAGCGGCCGGGCCTGGTAGCCCAGTCGGTTCGGCTTCGTCCCCGTCGTCCACGCAAGAACACTAGGGGTGTCCAGACGATCGACGAGCCAGCGCACCGTGGCGTGCTCCGCGAACGCGCATAGCTATCTGCCAACAGGCACCGAGTCGAGCGTCAGCTGATCAGTGAGGTGCGAGGAACATCTATGGCGAACGGTCCGGACGTTCGCCGTCTACGTCGCTGTCTCGATTCCGACGGCGAGTGATTCGAAGAGCGGCGCGAGCCCGCAACCACCACACCGCTCTTTCCAGCACATTTGCTGCGGTCGACACAGAGCGCGAGAGTCGGTCGCTCCTTACGGGGTCGGCCAGCGAGTCAAGCACGACCTGTCTCGGACGGGGTTCCATCTGGACCACGCCGGCCTTCGGGAGGTATTCGTCGGCCGGAAGTATGTCGGCGACGAGCACGAGTACCGACACTGCACGGAGTAGGAGGGCGGCGTACACCGGTCCAGGATCGAACACGAAGCCGTGAGCGACGTCGTTTCGTAGGTTCGCGCCGTATGGGCCGAGAAAGAGCCATTCGAAGAAATAGGCCCATGACTCATCGAGCGCCAGCTCCTTCAGTTCGCTCAAGAGGTTGTAGAGGCCCACGTAGCCACCCGGATCGTTGCCTACTTGAACGCGGTAGATACCTTCATCAAGTTCCCGCAACAAGCTCCTAGCCGAAGCCTCGAACTTCGGGATGACGACAGCTGCGCAGCTTTGGTAGTCACGATCGAAGTAGTGCTTGAAGCCGAGTGCCAGCCCTTGCGCTAACCGAGGATCTCTACATCCCATTTCAATGATCGCATCAGCGATCTCCTCCAAGGGTGGTACCCCGAAGCGCTCAGCAATGTGATCGAGTCCGGCTGCGAACATGTGGCCGTAGTACTGCGCAGACATTGACGCTGTTTGGCTCATGCTGTGCGCCTGCTTGTCCGCCGCCGTAACAATGGGCAGACCGTTGGCGCCAAAGAGCGTCGTCGCGAACAAGCTCGCAAGCGTCCCCCTCTGCTCCAACCCGGTGCGACGCAGTTGATCAACATCTCCTGATGGGACGCCGGTGGCGAGGAAGTAGGAGAGGCCGTCACGCCACGAGCTGCCATGGGTGAATCCTGCGATGAAGCTCTCAGGCACGTACTTCGGCAAGCTGGACTCCGCACGTATGACCTGCATCCCAAGCTCGGATGTACCGATTCGCTGCATTCTCGCCGCAGCCTCCCGGGCCAGCTCAGTCAGCCCTCGATCCGTCGCCACACGTGCTGCGGCGTTCAGGTGGTGCATCCGCACTGCGCCGTTTGGTGAGCTATCGGCTTCCGCAAAGTAGGCAGCGACCTCGTCCCGGGCTATCCGCTCCAGCACCTCTGGGTCGCCGCTAGCACGGCGTCGTCGGTCGGAGGCGATCTGTTCGGCGAGATCGCCTCTGCGGAACACGGCCGCGGCAATCGTGAGCAATCCATCGACGTCATGGGGGTCCGGGTTGGTCACCGGTCCTTGAGCGAGGGCTTGGAGCAGTGGAAGAACGACCCCCGGACGAGCGCCGGGTGTATTCGCCATGGCCTCCTCGCAGATCCGGGCCATTCGATGCCGTACATCTGCGTCGACAGCGCCTTCTCTGACGGAACGAGCAAGCGTCCACGCTCGGACGAGCGCGTCGACCTCGTCCATGCCCAACTCGGCAGCCACATCGATTGCGAGGAGGTAGTTGCTAGCTGCCCGGCGGGCCCGATGTAGACCGTTGCCGACTCGGCGCTCAAAGAGCAGGTCCTCCATGCGTGCAATTGCAGCCGGGGCCGTCACCGACATTGCCGCAGCCTCCCAGAGCTGAAGTGCATCGGCAGGAGCGCTCGCAACCGGTCGGGGCCAGCGCAGGAGATGCTCGTCGATGTTGCGACCGAGTGAGCACCCCGGACGTCCACCGATCTCCCGTTGGAGGTCGTGCCCGACTGCGTGCACCAGTTCCCACATGAGCGGGCTGTCTCCAAGCCCGCGTGCGTCAGCGAGAGCGATTACGCGACGCTCACTCGTGTACCCGTGTTGCAGGTCGGTGCATGCCGAATCGAGCATCGCAGCGGCATCTGCAACATGTGAAGGATCGAAGACATACGGCTCCGGATCCGGCGGTGCCGAACCGTCGTCGTCGTCTTCGTCGCTGTAGTCGTCCACAAGCCCAGGTTTTCACACATTGATATGTCGGACCCGGGCGTTTTGCGCTGCGTGGACCGCAGGTTGGACGCCGCGACGGCATGCCGACGCGGGCATTGATGACGGCGAGCAGCAGGTCGACGTGCCGCATAGTCATTGAGAACGACGATGGTCGTCACTTCCTTCGCCCGAGTGTCGCCTGAGGCGAGTGGGCCGAGGATCTCGGTTAGGTCACACAGGGTCCGTGCGTTCTCAGTTGATGGACACTGACCTCCAGCTTGTTGGCGAAGGTGGACGGGAATCGAACCGTTCGTAAACGGGATCGGCGGCCGCTGGAAGCATGCTGGCTGCGCCAATGCCGCATAACTCTCGAGCGGCCAGCACAGAACGTTCACCGGGGGACCCGACAATTGCTCACCGATCCGGCGATCTGCGGCGTAGGGCGGGCCCCGAAGTGCCCTGCTGGGTGGAGCGAAATGAGCTGCCGATCTCGCGGAGTGCTACCGATCGATTGCTAGGTGGTCAGCATGAGACCGACCCAACGAGCGGGCCAGATCGAAGTTGGGCACTCGAGAGCCGCTCTGTCGCACCGCGTGGCTCAGGTCGATGCTCGGGTCATCATCGAAGTCGTCGGCGGCGACGAACACCTGGGTTGCGAGACGAGCGCGACTCAGTGCGGTGTAGCCGGCCTCTCGGTATAGGTCGTCGGTGGCGAGTACAAGCGCCTCGTCGGCGGTGAGGCCCTGGGCCTTGTGAATCGTCATCGCGTAGCCGTGGTCGAGGTGGCCAGCATCGAGGTACCCGGCTGGAACGACCCGATCCGTTCCGTCGGTCAGGCGGACGGTCAACGATCGAGCTTCGGGATCGATCGAAGTGACCACGCCGCGCAGTCCATTGAGCAAGCCATCCGCTCGTTGGTTCCTCAGGCACACCATGCGGTCACCGGTTCGGAACTCGCAGTCGCCGGCGATGAGCGCGTCCGGTCCGAGTCGCCGGCCTTCGAGCATCTTGCCGCGAGCGAGGCGGTTGAGGTCAGCGACGTCGTCGCGGCGGAGGGCGAGAATCACGACGTCGCGCTTGAAGCGGAGCTGGGTCGACCAGTGCGAGATCAGCTGTTGCTTGGCGCTGTCGGCCGTGTCGCCGACGTGGATGCGACCGTTCGCTTGGCACGCGGTGAGGAAGCGACCCACCTCGCCGGCGCGCAGGTCGGCGAGCGCGACACGTTCCCACGCGTGACGCTGTCGTCGGTTCTCGGTGAGCCCGATCGTCGGCAGGCGATTCTCGAGTCCGCGCAGCACGCCGCCGGCTTCGATCGACTGCAGTTGGTGTGGATCGCCGACCAGGATGAGCCGTGAGCCGCCGGCCTCCGCGGCATCGAACAACCGGGCGAGCGCGCGGGTCCCGACCATCGCGGCCTCGTCGATGACGAGCACCGTCCGGTCGTCGAGCTTCTCGGTGCCACGGTCGAGATCGATCAGCAGCTTGGCGATCGTGCGCGACGGGATGTGCGCCTGGTCCTCCAGCTCCTTGGCTGCCCGGGCGGCGAGCGAGGCGCCGATCACCCGGTAGTGAGAGCCCTCCCACATCTCGCGGGCGAGGTTGAGGCTGTACGTCTTCCCGCTCCCGGCCGCCGCGATGAGACAGTCGACGAGTCGCTCACCGGTGAGCAGACGGTGCACGGCGGCGCGCTGTTCACCGGACAGGCCGGGCTTGGTGGCGAGCACGAGCTTCGTGACCGAGGGCAGAAGCTGAGGGCGAGGAGTCGTGCTGCGCCGAACAGCGAGGTCGATGATCCGCTGCTCCAACGCCAGCAGCTCGCGGGTCGAGTAGCGGCGAGTGACCGTGCCGATCCGCCGCCCAGAACGCAGTTCGACGTCTTCGCTGCCGTTCGCGTCGACGCCGAGGTCGACCGCTTCCAGATCTTCGAGCAGCCGTGAGGTGACCCGCTCGACCTCGTCGATCCTTGCTCCGTCGATGGCCCGCTCGGCGAGGTCGCGCAGCGCGTCGAGACGAGTGAACGTCGACTTCTTGTGCGTCAGTCCCTTCGTGCTCAGCGCGGTCGGGATCTCGTCGTCGAGCACAAGCGCCCGCCGGGGTCGGTCGAGCAGCTGATCCAGTGACGCCGGGTCGAAGCCGATCGATTCGGCCTCGCGTTGCCACCGCTCGCGCAGGGTCTGGTCCGACTCCGGTTCCGCCTTGCAGTCGCGAGTGCTGAGCGCCGCGACCTGCGCGGCCCGACCGCTGGAGTAGCCCTTGATCGCGAGCCGGTCCTCGATCTGGCTCCGCCGCTTGGAGAAGTGCCGCAACACCGCGGCGGGAGCGCCGTCGATCTCGGAGATGCCGTTGCGGGCCGCCCGCCACTGGACGCCGAAGCGGTTGGTCAGCTCGTTACGCATCTCGGCCTCGAACAGGAAGCCAGCGGTGCGCAGCGCCGGGTAGACACGAGTGCCGTCGAGCGTGCGCCACCGGCCGTCGGGCCCTCGGGTCGTGTTGGCGACGAGCACGTGCCAATGCAGCTGCGGGTCGCCGGCTCGGCTGGTGCGGTGGCGGAACGCGGCGGCGACGTAGCCGTCACCGTCGACATGCTCCACACCGTTGTGGCCGCGCCGGCTGAAGCAGGCGTTGTCCTCCAACCAGGCGATCGAGCGGGCGACGGCGACCTCGCACGCGTCGACGATCTGCTCCGACAGCTCGGGACGGAGCGCGGCGAGCACAGACACCGACTTGGGCACCGAGAAGGTGAGATCAAAGCCGGGCACGGTTCGGTTGGCCGCGCCGAGCATCGAGCCGTCGGGAGCGGTGCCGGCGAGAACCGCCCGCAGTACCTCGGGCGTCACCTCACCATCGAGGCCGAGCAGCTCAGCTCCGCGTCCGGCCCAGTACCCCGGCGCCTCACCGCGACCGACGTAGTAATCCTCAGCGCCCTTCGCGACTGCGTCGAGGTAGTACCCCTCGCTGCCTCGACCGAGCTTCGCCAACGACAGCATCACAACCACCCCGGGTCGCCGAACGGCGATTGACCGAACGGGCTCGAGTCGGCCGTGCCGGACACGACAGAAAGTGGACGCACTTGCATCACGGCTGCGATGGCGTCGCTGCGGGCACAGTCGCGTGCGCCTCCGGCGGCAGAGGCACTCGGCGCCCACCTGTAGGTCCCTGGCGATGCGTCGGCGCTGAGCGGCGAGCTGTGGCTCGTCAGCTTCGAGTCGCGGACGGGCGAGCTGGGCCACGCCTGGCTGAGTACCAAGCGGCGTGAGGGGCAGGGCATGAGGGCCTCCGGCGCGTCGAGTCCGACCTGATGTCGGCCTGAGAGGCCAAAGGTGCGCCAGCGATGTTGCTGACCACGCGACTGCGCGCACAGTCGCGTCGGCGATCGCGCTGAGGTGACGCGATCGCGTGGTCAGTCGCGTGAGGGCATCGCGACTGTCGACGCGATCGCGTGAGAAATCTGCCGGCAAAGTGCTGCGCCCGAGCGAAACGCGCCTCTGTATCCCGGTGTACTCGCACGATCAGAAGGAGCATCCGATGCACGCCACTGGAGCTGACCTCGCCGACCTCGACGATGATCTCCGCCTCGTCACCCTGCCGGACGCTGCCCGGTTCCTCTCCGTCAGCCGAGGGTCGCTCTACGACCTGCTCACCACCGGCCAGCTCGCCTCGGTCCACATCGGCCGCTCACGCCGCATCCCGCTCGGCGAGATCCGGCGTTACGTCCGTGACCGGCTGCAGCGTGACACCCTCCAAGTACGGTGACTTCCATGGCGACGCCGACGGAGGGACGCAACACGATCGACTACTTGCTCGGTCGCGGCCGACTCGAACGGATCGATGGGAGTACCGCGGGCGAGTCATCGGCGACAATCATCGGACGAGCCACCCGGCGCCTTCTGACTGCTGATGGTGGCCTCGCGGCCGGTGACGTCGAGGGCGCGTTCGCCGCTGCCTACGACGCTTACCGCATGGCCGCCGAGGCACTGCTCATTCGACAAGGGCTGCGCGCCACCGGTGGCGAGGGCTCGCACGTGACCGTCGAGGACGCCATCAGCGGGCAGTTCGCGAAGGCGATCCCCGGCCTCGCCAAGCCAACGTTCGAACGCCTTCGCCGGACGCGCCACGCCGCTCAATACTTCGACCCGTCGAGCGCGGAGATCAGCCGCGACGACGCTGCTTGGGCCCTGAAAACTTCGCGGACGGTCGTCGAGGAGGTCGAGCGGTTGCTGAGGACGGATCCTCCCGAGCTGTTCGCGTAGCCATCGGCACCGGAACCATGGGTCGGCCGGCGACGGTGTCGTGAAACGTGCCGCTGCCGTCCGTGAGCCAGTCGGGCGATCGGATGGTCACTTGGACAGCTCGTCCGAGCCTGTGCTCGGCCGCGCTGGCTGCGGCGTACACCTCGTCGCGGTCCAGTTCGCCGAGCACGAGAAGGTCGATGTCGCCGACCGGTCGGTCACCGTCTTCGCCCGAGAACCGTGCCGCCCACGATCCGTAGACGTATGCCGCGTCGATGCCCTTGACTCGAGCCAGCTCCTGCCCGATCACCCACGGCACGCCGAAGGCTTTGACAAGTACGTCCGACAGACCAGCGAAGTAGGGGCTCGACACGTCGGCTCGAATGAGCCGTGTCCGCCCGATGAGGCGGCTCGACACGAGCCCCGCAGCATCGGCGCGTTCGACTTCGCGATGAACTGAGGCGTACGGAACGCCGGTACGTTCGGCAAGTTCGGTCATGCTGTGCTCGGCCGTGGGGTCGCCGAGGATGAGTGCGAGCAACTCGGCTTGCTGCTGCGATCGAAAGATCGGCAAGAGCGACGGCGTCGGTGACTTGTCCACAAACTGGATGATATCTCTCAGTTTGTAAGAAGTCGAGAATCGATGCAACTCTGGTTGCGAAGTCGCCCGCCGATCGAGCTCACTCTGGCTTGGGAGGAGAACGATGCCAGACGAGCGGGAGACGAGTCAGAGTGTGAGCCCTGGCGGAACCAGGGCGTGGCTGGTGCTTGTAACTGGACAAGCGGATGCTCCGATTGCGGGCTTCTGGGAACAGGCCGACGCGGTGACGTACGCAGAGGCGCTCCGAGTCACCGACCCGGGCGGGCGCCCGCTCGTTCGAGAGGTCGTGCTGCAGGGTGCGCGTCATCGGTGCCGGCTTTGCGGCGAGCCCGCCGTCCTCGATGACCGGTCCGACCCGATGTCCTGGATCCACGCCGAGGACGCCAATGACCTCGGCGACCACACCGCCGAGGTGTGAGCGCGGATTGATTCGGTCGCCGGCTACTGCATGAGCGCTTGCAGACGCTCGGCGAGCATCCGGCTCGCCCGAACACTCTCGATCGCCTCCGCTTCCGCGTCGGTCGGCGGCTCCGTCCAGTACGGGTCGGAGTCGCCAAGGGCGTCGCCAGGAAGCAGCACCGCTCCGTTGTTGCGTGGCAGGCCCTGCCCGAGTTCCCAGTAGTCGTAGCAGTCGAGCGCCTCGACGATCGTCGCCAGGTCCACGTCCGACAGCGTGATGTTCACATCCATCCAAGAATGGTCTCGAGTAGGCGCACGGCGCGTCAAGGACAAACGCCGTGTCGACTCACGCCACCGCTGCGGCGAACGCTTGGTACAGATCGCCGGAGAGCGGCTGCGCCAGCTCCCAGGTGACGGCCATCGGCCGCTCGCCCACGTGGCCGCGATAGGTGGCGGGACCCAGGAACCAGAAGGCACGATCGTCGGCACTGAGTCGGCTGAACAACAGGATCGTGCGGCCATCCCGCTCGTGATGCCGGTAGCGCAGACCGGTCGAGCTGTCCGTCCGCGTGGAGGATTGGCTCTCCCAGTGAATGAGGCTTCGACTGATCGCGTAGTCGCGGTACCGGGTGGTCGGCGAGAAGCCCCCGCTGCTCTTGTCGAGCGTGAACGCGAGCAGCTCGGCGTTGGCCGCCTTCGCCTCGTAGACGCCGCTCTGCCAAGCCGCGATCTTGGCGCCCGAACCCAGCCCGAATGCGGCGAGGATCTCGATCCGGGTGTACCTCGCGTGGATCTGCAGAGGGCTGTCAGGATGCGTAGCGAGCGGTGTGTGTAGGTGGTCGATCCGGCCATCGAGCAACCCGAATAGCTCCGACAGTTCGCTGCGGACTTGCGGGTGGCCCCACAACAGTTCGGCAGCTTCTTGAACACTGGTGTCGCGACCCAACACACGATCGGCAACGGCGGCGAGGAGCATGTGCAGCAGACGTCGCTCTCGTTCGGGCAGCCGTGAGATCTCGGGGGCTACCGGCGATGCGAGGTGTCGCCGGTACGTGTCGATGCGCTCCCGATCGTCGATGTGCAGGAGGCGTCCGATGGCTCGGCGCATCACCGCTTCGTCCGGGCCGGGTACGAGCACGTCAGCGCCGGCGGCCTCTCGAAGATCCGACCAACTCTTGTTACCGTCGTAGACGTCGTCGAGGTCGAGCCCGGATTCGATGAGGAACTCGGCGAGTCCGAGGTCGGGCCGCTCTCGCCGAAGCGAACGAAGCTCGTCAACCTTCGCCGGCCAGCGAGTGGGGATCGCATCACGCAGGCTTCGCAGGACGACCTCTGAGGCCTTGGCGTCGAGGTGCATGTGGCAGCCGGCCGGAAGGAAGGGGAACTGCAGCTGGACTTCCCGCTCGACGTCTCGGCGCGAACCACCGAGCAGGGCTCGGTAGCGGCGGTCGAAGCGGAACTCCTTGCGGTGCGTGCCGACGAAGTCGAGGACAGTGCAGAAGCCCTTGCCCGTGGACTTGCGCAAGCCACGGCCGAGTTGTTGCAGGAAGAGCGTCGGGCTCTCGGTCGGGCGGAGCATCAGCACCGTGTCGACGGCCGGGACGTCGACGCCTTCGTTGAACAGGTCAACGGAGAACACTGCCCGGACTCGCCCGTGCGCGAGGTCCCTCAGTGCCGCCTCGCGGTCGGCACGAGGACTGTCGCCCCACACGGCGACGGAAGGGATCCCATGGTGGTTGAAGTGGTGGGCCATGAACCGGGCGTGCTCGACGCTGACGCAGAACCCGAGGGCGCGCATCGAGGACGGATCCGTGTGGTCGGCGACTTCCTTCACCACAAGCCGAGCCCACGCGTCGGAGCTCGTGTACGCGTTGCTCAGTGCGTCGACGTCGTAGCCGCGTCCGCGGCGCCATGGGATCTCGCGCAGGTCGAGTCCGTCGTGAATCCCGAAGTACAGGAAGGGCGACAGGTGCTGCTGGTCGATGGCCTCCCAGAGTCGCAGTTCGGCGGCGATGCGATCGTCGAACCATTGAAGGATCGGTAGGCCGTCGCTGCGCTCCGGGGTGGCGGTCAGACCGAGCAGTTCGACGGGCTGGAGGTGATCGAGGATGCGCCGGTACGACGTTGCGGCGGCGTGGTGGAACTCATCGACGATCACGACATCGAAGTGATCCGGTGGCAGCGCATCGAGATCACCGGCATGGAGGCTTTGTATCGATGCGAACACGTGGTCGAACCTCGTCGGTCGTGCACCGCCTACCCATTTCTCTCCGAACGACGCGTCGCGCAGTGCGTACCGGAACGTGGCGAGGCTCTGATCGAGGATCTCCTCGCGGTGGGCAATGAACAGCAGTCGAGATCGGCCGAGCCGCCCAGCGAGCGTGGCGTAGTCGAGCGCCGCCATGACGGTCTTGCCCGTGCCAGTGGCGGCAACCAGGAGGTTGCGATGATGGCCCCGCTGTCGAGAGAGTTCGATGAGTTCAAGCAGCCGTTCCTGGAACGGGTGCGGCCGCAACTCGATCGGGCTGAGGATCACATACGGGCCGCTGTCGGTGCGGCCAACCCGCTGCCGCTCATCGTCGAACTGGTCGGGGTCGTAGGGAACGAAGTCGCCGGCCTCCCAGTAGCTGTCGAACACAGCGCCGAACTTCGCAATGACGTCAGGATTGCGGGCAGCCGATGCTCGAACGTTCCACTCCAACCCAGTCACTTGCGCCGAGTGGGTCAGATTCGATGAACCGACATAGGCAGTCGAGAAGCCGGAGTGGCGATGGAACACCCACGCCTTCGCGTGCAGGCGTGTCGTACTCAGGTCGTAGGAGATGCGAACTTCTGCACCGAGATCGACGAGCTGATCGAGCGCCCGGCGCTCCGTCGAATCGGTGTACGTGGTCGTCAGTACCCGCAGCGGCCTGCCCGCCTCACGGTGGCGGCGCAGCGAGTCGAGGAGCGGTCCGATGCCGCTGCGCCGGATGAACGCCATCACGACGTCGATCGCGTCGGCCGACTCGATCTCGGACCGCAACTGACTCCACAGCGTCGGCTCACCGGGCGCGTTCGTGAGCAGCGTCGTGTCGAGCAGCGGGATCAGCGGCCCAGCGATGGCGGCAGGCGTGCCATCAGGTTTGCGGCGAAGGATGGCATGCAGGACTGAGGCCGGGTCGGCGAGCATCGCTTGCTGGTCAACGTCGACGAGTTCACCAAGACGATCGAGCAGCGCGCGGGCCACTTGAAGCCCGACCTTCACTCGCTTCTCGTCGCCGACATCGAGCAGCGCCCGCTCGACCTGCTGACTCACGTGCCAGGCAATCCGATCCGAAGCGTCGGCGCTGTTGAGAGGCCGCTCGTCGACAGGCAGATGCCCGACCAGTTCGTCGAGCTGGGCCCTGAGCCCGTCCGTTATGAGCTGCTCGTAGAGTCCCGGCCCCAGCTCCGTCACTGCGTCGTCACCCGCCGCATGATCAGCTGGGTGAATGAGCCACATCGAATCACCACATGGCGTTCCGCAAACTGGAACGTGATCTGTTCGGTCGTCGCCAGCTTCAGGGCGTCGAGCAGATAGCGCGCGGTGAACAATGCTTCGACTGCAGTTGCACCGACCTGCGGCACCTTGCTCTCGATGCGACCGACTTCGAGGTTTTCGGAGCTGACGACTAGGTCGCCACCAGTACTACGCAGTTCGATGAGCGCGCCCGGCAGAACCGCGGCGGACTCGACGGCTGTGATGATCCCGTGCCGGTCACAGGTGAGCGTTTCATTCGTCGGGATCGCGAAGTGTGGGATCGCGGGGAACGCTGTTGCGATCACCGGGGTGGTCCAACTTGCGTCGTGAGTCCGAAAGGCGATCACGCGGCCATCAAACGAGACGGTCACATCCGACCGCTCTGCGGCAACGAGCCGGACGAGATCTGCTGGTACCACGAGGTCAAGATCCCATGTGGTCAGAATGGTTCGAGCGACGCGGTAGGTGTCGGTGGCCTCGGCCATCGTTGGTCCTAGATGGACGCCGGCAAGAACTGGTCGCTGAAGATCGCCGCTGGAAGCGACTGCTACCGCTCCCGCCCGCTCCACCTCGAGGGCCGAGAGCGAGGCTGGGGTGGACTCGGCGCTGACAACGCGGATCGGCGGCGGCGGAGTGTCGTCGATGAGCCGTAGCTTTGCCTCGAGATCCCCCAGGCCAACTTCTAGGTTCAGCCCGTCAGAGCCCAGGGTGGCCAACGGTGACGAGCCACGCGCCAATAGGTCGCCCAGTATTCGTGCGGGAACTGTGACCGATCCCTCCTCCGTCACGGTGGCCGTGATGTCACGGGTGATGCTCATTGATCGGCCGGTCGCTGAGAGCTCTAGCGCGTCGCCCGCTGCTCGCATCACGATCACGTTCCACCCGTCGGCTGCGTCACGAAGGGCCGGTCGCACTGTTCGGACGCCGTGGGCCAGTAGCGCAAGGTCGACTTCAAGCCGCATTGATGCGAACCACCGGCAGGTTGAACTCCGCTGCGATCATCTCGAACGCGTGATCATGCGAAGCAACGGGGAGCACGGGATTCTGCGATAGTGCGCAGGCCGCGATCCAGAGGTCGTTCATTCCGACCTGGTCCTTGAACTTCGCGTTCAGCTCGGCCCACCGGGTGGCCACGGCGTCGGTGCCGGGAACGACTACGCACAGGCGGATACGCCGATCCAGTTCGCGGAGGCGCGTTGGACCCCAGCCTGCCTTGATGGCTCCATAGCGGAGCTCAGCGACCGTTGCAAACGAGAGCACCCAGAGCCTGTTGACCACGAACGGCTCGTACATCGCCGCTGGTCCCCGACTCCACACGACGAATGAGAACACGTCCGTATCGAGCAAGATCGGAGAGTCGCCGAGGTCCGCCGGCGTCACAGCTGTAGCGCCTCGAAGAAGTCGTCGATCTCGTCCGTTGCGGCCTCGGAGTCCCGCATCGGTGCCAAATCCTCGACCGATTCAACGCCCTGCTCCGCCGCGAGTTCCATCACGGTCATGACGCGCCAGTAGTCCCCGCTGTCCAGGTCCATGCCAAGTTGTAAAGTTCGGCGAATCGATCGCATTTCGACGGCCACCGCCTGATTGGTTGTGGGGTCGAAGGTGACGATCCCTTCGAACTCTGCGTTCTGACGAAGCGCCCGCTGGATTTCATCGGCATGGTCATCGTCGAACTCAACCCTCACGACGCGGTTGGATGACGTTCGCAGGCGGGCGGTCCGCCGTTCGAAGTCCGCCTCCACGAGCGTTCCCGTGAGTGCAGTTGGAGCCGTCGAGGGCATCTGGTCGGCGAGTTGGCGCAGTCGAGTGCGCGCAGAGCGATTTAGTACTGCAGAGCGCTCGCCGAGAGACCCCCCTCTCGCGACGAATCGCAAGCTGTCGTAGCGCGCACCGATTGCTAGGTCGTCCGCAAGGTCAGCAAGCCCTCGGGCCACGTAGGCGTCCAGCTCCATGCCCGACAATGCGTCCAATGCACTTGTGAGAGCGAGTTCCGTAAGCCGTGGGTCGTCCAGCACCATTCCGTCGCCCGAAGGCGGTGCCGAGGGTGGCGCATGTAGTTGAACAGCGACACTTCCGGCGTAGATCCCGTCGAGTACGAAGCGCGTTGCGTTCTCGGTGGCACTGCCTCGGCGTCCAACCTGCCCTGGTTCGCGTCCAGCGATCATCTCAGCCGCACGGGCAATAGCTCTGATGGAGCCTTCAATGAGGCGAGCGACGTCAAGTGCCGGGACCTCGCCAAGGCGCGCTAACCCGCCTTCGAGCACCAGTTGCAAGGACGGAGCGTTGTCTGGGCGGTCCTCGATCGTCATGATCACTCCATTCTTGCTGCATCTTCGCAGGCCAACGAGGCATCAGTGTCCCTCACCCTCGTAACTGTGTTCGGTGGGTGTCACAGAGAGGGGCGTTGACCCCCGAGGCGCGCTTCCGCCACCGGGTCCAACATCGACGCAGCCATCGCGGCCGTCGCCTTCGGACGCTCACCCAACGATCGCACGTAGCCGGCTGTTGTCGCCTCGCCCTTGTGGCCGACGTATCTGGCGATGTCGCTGAGGTCGAGGCCGGCTTCGGCGTACAGCACGGTCACGGCTGTCCGTCTGCCGGTGTGCGTCGCGATGCCCTGCGGGTCGAGGCCCGCTTGCGTTGCCGCACGAGTCACCGCCTTCGCCGCCGCCTGCCGGTTCACCAAGCCACCGCGCGCGTTGGTGAACACCAGCGACACGGTCTGTCCCTCGTAGGTGTGCGTTGGCCACGCCTCGCGACACGCGAGTCGCTCTGCTGCCTGTGCCTCGCGGCGAGCACGCAACAACTCGACCACTCCGGCCGACAGGTGGTGGGTGCCGGACGCACCGGCGTTCTTGGTCGGGCCGAGCACCATGCCGACCTTGTGGACGTAGATCGCGGCCCGCCGCACCACAGCAACCCCGGCGTCGAGATCGAGATCCTCCCAACCGAGCCCGAGTGCCTCGGAGACACGCCACCCCTGCACGAACAGCAACGCGACGACTGCGCCGAGTCGATCGTCTGCCGCCGCACCGACCAGGTGGCGCGCGTCGTCTGACACGAGCGCGCGTCGAGCACCACGGACCACCTTCGGCGCGGCCACGCGATCGACCGGGTTGGAGGCGATCAGTTCGTGGATCACGGCCTGCTCGAGCACTTGGTGCAG
>Ga0209477_1000267_pt1 | contig 31480 bp, 22 predicted proteins | sample KloWWTupernatant_FD_187180 | JGI IMG/M metagenome (GOLD analysis project Ga0209477, IMG submission 187180) | Active sludge microbial communities from Klosterneuburg, Austria, studying microevolution and ecology of nitrifiers - Klosterneuburg... | ecosystem: Engineered > WWTP > Aerobic digester >...
GGCTACGTGAAGATGCTCGACGAGGGCACGCTGGACGAACGCGATGGCGATGTGCCCGCCGCCGAACTCGACCAGGCCTTCAACCGGCAGTCGGTCTGGAAGCGCATCGCGATCGTCATCGCCGGCCCGCTGGCCAACCTGTTGCTGGCGGTCATGCTGCTGTGGGCGATGCTGGTGATCGGCCGCCCGGACTACGCACCGGTGATCGGCAAGGCCGAAGGCATCGCCGAGCAGGCCGGCCTGCACGCCGGCGACACCATTCGCGCGGTCGATGGCCGCGAGACGCCGACCTGGAGCGAGGCGCTGATGGCGCTGAGCGTGGCGGCCCTCGATCGCAAGCCGGTGCAGGTCGTGGTGGCACGCGGCGAAGGTGCCGGGCAGACACGCAGCCTGGCGCTGGACCGGCTGCCGGCCGGGTTCGATGAAGCGCGCGCGGTCGATGCCATCGGCCTGACCGCTCGCCACGGCCTGGTCCCGGCCGTGGTTGGCCGGATCAGCGAAGGCCTGCCTGCCTGGGGCGTGCTGGCCGAAGGCGACCGCATCACCGCCATCGACGCCAAGCCGGTACACAGCTTCGACGACATCGCACCACTGGTGAAGGCGCTGGGCGAACGCGGCGGCCCCGGCATGGTCGAGGTCGAACGCGACGGCGAGCGGCTGGCGCTTGAACTCACGCCGGCCCGGCGCACGCTGGCCGACGGCAGCACCCACTGGCTGCTGGGTGTTGCCAATGCCGCCAGCACCCGCCCCGCGCACGATGCCGTCCTGCGCCTGAATCCGCTTGCCGCGATCCCCGCCGCCATCGACGAAACCGGCTACCAGGTCCGGCAACTGTTCGAGATGATCGGGCGCGCCTTCAGCGGGCGGGTCTCGGTGCAGAACACCGTCTCCGGGCCGATCGCCATTGCCCAGGCCGCCAATGCCTACGCCAGTGGCGGCACTGCCTGGTTCCTGAACTTCCTGGCCCTGTTGTCGGTCAGTCTGGCGATCCTCAACCTGCTGCCCATCCCCGTCTTGGACGGGGGTCACCTGCTGTATTACCTTATCGAGCTGGCCATCGGCCGCCCCTTGGGCGATCGCGCGATGGCCGTCGGCCAGTATCTCGGCCTCGCATTGATCGCGGGGCTGACCGGACTGGCGTTCTACAACGACATCCTGCGTCTGGTGTCGTGACGCACCGCCCCCACGCCGCTGGCAGTCCCTGCCCAGCACCTTGTTCCGCAACCGGATGTTCCGAATGACCCGACCCTTGTCCCGCCGCCTGTTGACCCTCGCCCTGGCCTCGGCGCTTGCGCTGCCGGCCTGGGCGCAGTCGGCGTTCACACCGTTCACGGTCAGCGACATCCGCATCGACGGCCTGCAGCGCATCGGTGCCGGCACCGTGTTCACCTATCTGCCGGTCGAGCGTGGCGACACCCTGGACAGCGCCAAGTCGGCGGAAGCCCTGCGCGCGCTGTACAAGACCGGCTTCTTCGAGGACGTGCGCCTGGACCACCAGGGCAGCATCCTGGTGATCACCGTGGTCGAGCGCCCGGCGATCAACAAGCTGACCCTGGTCGGCAACAAGGACCTGAAGTCGGAGGACCTGCTCAAGGGCCTGAAGGAAATCGGACTGGCCGAAGGCGAGACCTTCAACAAGCTCAACCTGGACCGGGTCACCCAGGAGCTGAACCGCCAGTACAACAACCGCGGCAAGTACAGCGTCGAGATCGAACCGAACGTGGAGCGGCTGGACCGCAACCGGATCAACCTGACCCTGAACATCAAGGAAGGCAAGGCCGCCAAGATCCGCCACATCAACCTGGTCGGCAACGAGAGCTACAGCGACGAGGACATCACCAAGGCGTGGGAGTCCAAGACCAGCAACTGGATGTCCTGGTACAAGCGCGACGACCAGTACTCGCGCGAGAAGCTGTCCGGCGACATCGAGAAGCTGAACGCGTGGTACCTCAACCGCGGCCACGTCGATTTCAGCCTGGACACCACCCAGGTCGCGATCAGCCCCGACAAGAAGGACATGTTCCTCACCGCCGGGATCACCGAAGGCGAGGTCTACACCTTCTCCGGCGTCACCGTTTCCGGCGACACCGTGCTGCCGAAGGAGGAAATCGAGCTGATCGTCGCCTTCATCAAGCCCGGCAGCACCTTCTCGCGCGGCCTGCTGGAGCTGGCGACCGACGCGATCGCCGCGCGCCTGTCCAACATCGGCTATGCCTTCGCCCAGGTGAACCCGGTACCGGCGATCGACCGCGACAAGCGCACCGTCGCCATCGACATGCAGGTGCAACCCGGGCCGCGCGTCAACGTGCGCCGGATCGTGTTCAAGGGCAACACCCGCACCGCCGACATCGTGCTGCGCCGCGAAATGCGCCAGTTCGAGGGCAGCTGGTATTCGCAGGCCGCGATCGACCGCAGCAAGGTCCGCCTGTCGCGGCTCGGGTACTTCGAGGAAGTGGAAGTCGAGAGCGAACCGGTCGCCGGCAGCGACGACCAGGTCGACGTGGTGTACACGGTGAAGGAAACCACCTCGGGCAGCATCGCGGCCGGCGTCGGCTATTCGCAGCTGTCGGGCGTCAACCTGTCGCTGCAGCTGTCGGAGAACAATTTCCTCGGCACCGGCAACCGGGTGTCGATGGCGGTGACCAGCAGCACCTACCAGAAGCGCTACGACTTCTCGTTCATGAACCCGTACTTCTCCGACGAGGGCCTGTCGCTCGGGTACAACCTCTGGTGGCGCGAATTCGACTATTCCAGCTACAACGTCGCCCAGTACTCGACCAACAGCGGCGCGGCGCAGGCCTTCCTCGGCCTGCCGCTGAGCGAAGCCGATTCGGTCTCGCTGATGTTCGGGATCGATTCCAACGAGATCCTCGCGGTTCCCGGTTCCACCCCGCCGCCACTGATCGACTACATCAACGCGGTGGGCAACCGCACCTTCAAGTCCTGGCGGACCCAGCTGGGCTGGTCGCGCGACACCCGCAACGATTTCTTCGTCCCGGTGGTCGGCAGCACCCAGAGCGTGTCGGCGGAAATCGCGTTGCCGGGATCCACCGTCGAGTATTACAAGGTGTCCTTCGATTTCGCCAAGTACTGGCCGCTCAACCCGGCGCTGGTCCTGCGCACCGGGCTCAACTTCGGCTACGGCGATTCCTACGGCAAGGATTTCGTGCGCAACCTCTGCTACACCGCGCCGACCCTGCCGACCACCGGGAACCCCAACCCGCCACCGCCGCCGGCGCCCACCGACCCCTGCCTGATCACGTCGCCGGACTACGACAAGACGGTGACCGCCACCGGGTTGCCGTTCTTCGAGAACTTCTACGCAGGCGGCATCGCCGCCCAGGGCAAGGTCCGCGGCTTCGTCGACAACACGCTGGGGCCTGCCTATACGTCACCCCTGGGCTATCGCCAGCCACTGGGTGGGTCGTTCCTGCTGGCCGGCTCGGTGGAGGCGATCTTCCCGAAGCTGTTCGACAGCCCGGCGGCACGGATTTCCGCGTTCCTGGACTTCGGCAACGTCTACGACGGCTGGGACAACTTCAGCGCCAGCGAATTGCGCGCCTCCACCGGCGTTGCCCTGCAGTGGCGCTCGCCGATGGGTCCGCTGTCGATCAGCTACGCGTTCCCGCTGCGCAAGAAGGACTACGACCAGATCGAGCGGCTGCAGTTCACCTTCGGCGGCCAGCTGTAACCGCGGATACCGCGCATGCCCATGCCAGCCTTCGCAGCCTCGGAACTGGCGCTTCGGTTCGGGCTTGAACTGCGCGGCGAAGACCGCCAGGTGCACGGCGTCGGTACCCTGGCGATGGCGGGCCCGGACCAGCTCGGCTTCCTCGCCAACCCGCGCTACCGCAGCCAGCTGGCGGACACCGCCGCCGGCGTGGTGGTGCTCCGCGCGGAGGATGCGGATGCGCGCGCGGGGACGTTGCTGGTGGCGCGCGATCCGTACGTCGCGTTCGCCCGGATCGCCTCCCTGTTCGAACCGAGGCCGGCGCGCGTGCCCGGCATCCATCCCAGCGCTGCGATCGATCCGACCGCCACGGTCGATCCCGCCGCGCAGGTCGGCCCGCATGTCGCGATCGGCGCACGCAGCCGGATCGGCGCGGGCGCCTGCATCGGCCCCGGCTGCGTGCTCGGCGACGACTGCGAGGTCGGCGAAGGCTGCGAACTGGTTGCCCGCGTGACCCTGGTGACCCGGGTCCGGCTCGGCAAGCGGGTGCTGGTGCATCCGGGCGCGGTGCTGGGCGCGGATGGCTTCGGCATCGCCATGGACCACGGCCACTGGACCAAGGTGCCGCAGCTCGGCGGGGTGGTGGTCGGCGACGATTGCGAGATCGGCGCCAACACCACCATCGATCGCGGTGCACTCGGCGACACCGTGCTGGAAGAGGACGTGCGCCTGGACAACCAGATCCAGGTCGGCCACAACGCCCGGATCGGCGCGCACACCGCGATGGCCGGTTGTTCGGCGGTGGCCGGCAGCGCGAGCATCGGCCGCCACTGCCTGGTCGGCGGCGGCGCCGGCATCCTCGGCCACCTCGAGGTCTGCGACCGGGTGGTCATCACCGCGATGTCGCTGGTCACCCATTCGATCCGCGAACCCGGCGAGTATTCGTCGGGCACCCCGCTGATGGACAATCGCAACTGGCGCAAGAGCGCCGCGCGTTTCAAGCAACTCGACCGCATCGCCCGGGCCATCCCGGGTGGCGGCGACAAGGACACCGCATGACCGTTTCATTGCCCGCCACGATCGCCGACATCCAGCGCCTGCTGCCGCACCGCTACCCGTTCCTGCTGGTGGACCGGGTGGTCGCGCTGGAGCCGCACAAGCGGGTGCTGGCGTACAAGCACGTCACCGCCAACGAGCAGTTCTTCCAGGGCCACTTCCCGGGCCGCCCGGTGATGCCCGGGGTGCTGGTGGTGGAGGCGTTGGCGCAGGCCGGCGGCCTGCTCACCCAGCTCTCCAAGCAGGACGGCGACGACATGGAGCAGCTGTTCTACCTGGTCAAGGTCGACAACGCGAAGTTCAGCCGGATGGTGGTGCCGGGCGACCGCCTCGACCTCGATGTCGAGCTGAAGCGGCAGATCCGCAACATGGCGCAATACGTGGGCGTCGCCCGCGTCGATGGCGAGCAGGTCGCCTGCGCCGAGATCCTGTGCGCGGCGGCACGGGCCTGATCCGATGGCGAGCCCGGCCACGCCCCTGGTCCACCCGACCGCCGTGATCGACCCGGCGGCGCGGCTCGGCGCGGGCGTGCAGGTCGGCGCCTACGCGGTGATCGGCGCGGAGGTGGAGATCGGCGACGACTGCCGCATCGGCCCGCACTGCACCATCGAAGGCCCGACCCGGATCGGGCGTGGCAACGTCGTGCACGCGCATGCCGCGATCGGTGGTGCGCCGCAGGACAAGAAATACCGCGGCGAGCGGGTCGAACTGGTGATTGGCGACGGCAACTGCATCCGCGAGTTCGTCACCATCAACCGCGGCACCGGCGACGGCGGCGCGATCACCCGGATCGGCGACCGCAACTGGATCCTTGCCTACACCCACGTGGCGCACGACTGCCTGATCGGCAGCGATTGCGTGTTCTCCAACAACGCCACCCTGGCCGGCCACGTCACCGTCGGCAACCACGTGATCCTCAGCGGGTTCGCCGGTGTCCACCAGTTCTGCCGGATCGGCGACCATGCCTTCATCGGCATGGGCGCCTTCGTCAACGGCGACGTGCCGCCGTTCGTGATGGTGGCGCAGGAAAAATACGCGCGCGCGCGCGGGATCAACGCCGAGGGCCTGAAGCGCCGCGGGTTCGATGCAACCCGCATCGCCAGCATCAAGCGCGCCTACCGCGCGCTGTACATGGGCGACGCCAGGCTGGACGAGGCCAAGGCCGAACTGGGCGAGATCGCCGATTCCGGCAGCGACGACGTGCGCGCGATGCTGGACTTCATCGAGCGCGGCGAGCGGCCGCTTCTGCGGTGAGTACCGGGTTCGTCGGGTTCGGCCATGGGGTATTCCCCAAGTCGCTCCCCGATACTCGCTTTGTTGGGAAACACCCCATGGCCGAACCCGCCGCCGACTTTCACGGGTGATGTGAGTGAGCCTCCGTATCGCCCTATGCGCCGGCGAAGCCTCCGGCGACCAGCTCGGCGCCGGCCTGATCGCGGAACTGCGCGCGCGCTTCCCCGACGCACATTTCGCCGGAATCGGTGGCGATGCGATGCGCGCCGCCGGCCTGGACGCATGGTTCGACGCCAGCGAACTGGCGGTGATGGGCCTGGCCGAGGTGCTGGCGCACCTGCCGCGCCTGCTGCGGCTGCGCAAGGCGTTCCGCCAGCGCGTGCTTGCCTTCCAGCCGGACGTGTACATCGGCATCGACGCGCCGGACTTCAACCTCGGCGTGGAGCGCTGGCTCAAGCGGCGCGGGGTGCGCTGCGTGCACTACGTCAGCCCGTCGGTGTGGGCCTGGCGGGAGTCGCGCGCGGCGAAGATCGGCGCCAGCGCCGACCGCGTGCTGTGCCTGTTCCCGATGGAACCGCCGATCTATGCCCGGCATGCGGTCGACGCGGTGTTCGTCGGCCACCCGCTGGCGGATGCAATCCCGCTGCAGCCGGACCGCGCCGCCGCGCGCGCGGCGCTTGGCGCGCCGGATGCCGCGCCGGTCCTCGCCCTGCTGCCGGGCAGCCGGCTCGGCGAGATCGAGCGCATGCTGCCGGTGTTCGTCGCCGCCGCCAGCAGGCTGCGTGGCGACATGCCGGGCCTGCGCGTGCTGGTGCCCGCCGCCAACCCGCAGTGCCGCGCGGCGATCACGCGCATCGCCGGCGATGCACCGGGCCTGCGCGTGCTCGACGGCGACGCGCAGCGCGCGATGATCGCCAGCGACGTGGTCCTGCTGGCCTCCGGCACCGCCGCGCTGGAAGCGATGCTGTGCAAGCGGCCGATGGTGGTCGGCCACCGCATCGCCGGCCTGACCTATGCCATCGTCAGGGCGTTCGGGCTGCTGAAGTCGGCGCATGTCAGCCTGCCGAACATCCTTGCCGGCAAGCCACTCATCCCGGAACTGCTGCAGGACGACTGCACGGTGGACGGCGTGCATGCGGCGTTGTTGCGCTGGTTCCGCGATGGCGACGCGGTGGCGGCACTGCAGCCGGAATTCCTCGCGACCCACGAAACCCTGCGCCGCGATGCATCGGCACGCGCCGCCGATGCAATCGCATCGCTGCTGCCCGCGCGCGCATGACCCTGCTCGTCGCCGGTGTCGACGAAGCCGGGCGCGGTCCGCTGGCGGGACCGGTGTGCGTGGCCGCGGTGATCCTGGATCCGGCGCGCGCGATCGATGGCCTGGACGATTCCAAGCAGCTCAGCGAGCGCAAGCGCGAGGCGTTGTATCCGCTGATCCTGGAGCGCGCGCTGGGGTGGCGCATCGAATTCGTCGAAGCCGCGGAGATCGATGCCATCAACATCCTGCAGGCGACCCTGCTCGGCATGCGCCGCGCCGTGCTGGGGCTGTCGCCGGCGGCCACCCATGCCCTGGTCGACGGCAACCGCGTGCCGGACGGCCTGCCCTGCGCGGCCACCGCGATCATCGATGGCGACGCGCTGGAGCCGGCGATCATGGCCGCCTCGGTCCTCGCCAAGGTCGCGCGGGATGCGCGCATGCGCGACCTGCACCTGCAATTCCCGCAGTACGGCTTCGACCGCCACAAGGGCTACCCGAGCGCCCTGCACCGCGAGGCGCTGCGCCTGCATGGCCCGTGCCCGCAGCACCGGCGCAGCTTCGCCCCGGTGCGGCAGGCGCTGGCGGCCGCCGGCACCTGATCCCCGGCCGCCGCGCAGGGCCCGTCGCCGCGCGCGCGCTGCTGTCAAGGCTTGTCCGCGCACGGTGGCGGCCCTACCCTGCGGGTTGACCCTGCGCGTCGCCGCGCCCGCGGAGCACGATGTCCGCCCGTTTCGCCCACCTGCACCTGCACAGCGAGTATTCGCTGGTCGACTCGACGATCCGCATCCCGGAACTCGTCGCCGCCTGCGCGGCGCGCGGCTTGCCGGCGGTGGCGGTCACCGACCAGAACAACCTGTTCGCGCTGGTGAAGTTCTACAAGGAAGCCGAAAAGGTCGGCATCAAGCCGATCGCCGGCGCCGACGTGCTGGTCGCCGAGGGCGCCGCCGCGCCCGCCAGGATCACCCTGCTGTGCCGCGACCGCGCCGGCTACCTGAGCCTGTCGCAACTGCTGACCCGGGCGTGGATGGAAGGCCATCGGGTCGATGGGGTGGTCGCGCGGCCGGCATGGCTGTCGGCGAACGCGGGGCTGTTCGCGATCGCCGGGCCACAGTCCGAGGCCGGGCAGCTTTTCGCCTCGGGCCGCCACGACCTCGCCGAACAGGCGCTGGCCGGGCTGCAGGCCGGCTTCGGCGAACGCCTGCACCTGGAACTGCTGCGCACCGGCCGCCCCGGCGAGGAGGCCTTCAACGCGTTCGCACTGGACGTGGCGGCGCGCCGCGGGATCCCGGTGGTCGCCAGCAATGACGTGCGCTTCCTCGATGCGGCCGGCTTCGACGCGCATGAGGCGCGCGTATGCATCGCCAGCGGACGGGTGCTGGACGATGCGCGCCGCCCGCACGACTACAGCGCCCAGCAGTACCTGAAATCGGCCGAGGAAATGGCCGCGCTGTTCGCCGCCGACGCGGCGGACGCGCTCGACAACACGGTGGCGCTGGCGCAGCGCTGCAACCTGGAATTGCGCCTCGGCACCTACTTCCTGCCGGCATTCCCGGTGCCCAGCGACGAAACCCTGGACAGCTGGATCCGCAGCCAGGCGCGCGAGGGGCTGGCGAAGCGGTTGGAGAAGGCACCGCTCGCCGAAGGCAGGACCCGTGGCGACTACGAGGCGCGGCTGGACCTCGAACTCGGCGTCATCGTGTCGATGGGATTCCCCGGCTACTTCCTGATCGTGGCCGACTTCATCAACTGGGCCAAGCAGCACGGGATCCCGGTCGGGCCGGGCCGCGGCTCGGGCGCGGGTTCGCTGGTGGCGTGGGCGCTGGGCATCACCGACCTCGACCCGCTGCCGTACGACCTGCTGTTCGAGCGCTTCCTCAACCCGGAACGCGTGTCGATGCCGGACTTCGACATCGACTTCTGCATGGACCGCCGCGACGAGGTCATCGACTACGTCGCGCGCAAGTACGGCCGCGACCGCGTCTCCCAGATCATCACCTACGGCACCATGGCGGCGAAGGCGGTGCTGCGCGATGCCGGCCGCGTGCTCGGCTTCCCGTACGGCTTCGTCGACGGACTGGCCAAGCTGATCCCGCTGCAGCCGGCCGACCCGATGACGCTGGAAGACGCGATCGGGACCGGCACGCGCGCAAAGAAGGAACCGGACCGGATCGTCGGCGAATTCAGGGAGCGCTACGAGACCGAGGACGACGTCCGCGACCTCGTCGACCTCGCCCTGCAGCTGGAGGACCTGACCCGCAATGCCGGCAAGCACGCCGGCGGCGTGGTGATCGCGCCCAGCCCGCTTTCGGACTTCTGCCCGCTGTTCGCCGAACACGATGGCCATGGCCTCGGCCGCAGCCCGGTCACCCAGTTCGACAAGGACGACGTCGAGTCGATCGGGCTGGTGAAGTTCGACTTCCTCGGCCTGCGCACGCTGACGATCATCGACTGGGCGGTGAAGGCGATCAACGCGCGGCATGCGCGCGAGGGCCGCCCGCCACTCGACATCACCGCGCTGGAGCTCACCGACAAGGCGACCTACGCGCTGTTCGCGCGCGGCGATTCGGTGGCGGTGTTCCAGTTCGAATCGCGCGGCATGCGCGAACTGCTGAAGCGCGCCAGGCCCGACACGTTCGAGGACATCATCGCGCTGGCCGCGCTGTTCCGCCCCGGCCCGCTGGGCAGCGGGATGGACAAGGAATGGTGCGACCGCAAGCACGGCATCGCCGAGGTCAGCTATCCGCACCCGGCGCTGGAACAGGTGCTGGCGCCGACCTATGGCGTGATCGTGTACCAGGAACAGGTGATGCAGATCGCCCAGGTGCTGGCCGGCTATTCGCTGGGCGGCGCCGACCTGCTGCGCCGCGCGATGGGCAAGAAGAAGCCCGAGGAAATGGCGAAGGAACGCGCCAAGTTCGAGGCCGGCGCCGCCGGGCGCGGGGTGGACCCGCGCACGGCCTCGCAGATCTTCGACCTGATGGAGAAGTTCGCCGAGTACGGCTTCAACAAGTCGCACTCCGCGGCGTACGCACTGGTCGCCTACCAGACCGCGTGGCTGAAGGTGCACTACCCGGCCGAGTTCATGGCCGCGGTGCTGTCCTCGGACATGGACAACACCGACAAGGTGGTCGGCTTCCTCGACGAGGCGCGCGCGCTCGGCCTGCGGGTGCTGCCGCCGGACGTGAACGGCTCGACCCATATGTTCGAGGCCACCGACCCCGGCACCATCCGCTACGGGTTGGGCGCGGTGAAGGGCGTCGGCCGCGGCGCCTGCGAGGCGATCGTCGCGGCACGGGAACCAGGCGGCCGCTTCGCGGACCTGCTCGATTTCTGCAAGCGGGTAGCCGCCACCGGCCTCAACAAGCGCACCCTCGAGGCACTGATCCATGCCGGCGCGATGGATGCACTGGCCGGCAACCGCGCCTCGCTGATGCTGCAGTTGCCGGAGGTACTGAAGGCCACCGACCAGATCGCCCGCAACCGCGATGCCGGCATGGTCGACATGTTCGGCAACGCGACCGGCGCGCCCGACATCCACATCGACCTGCCTGCCTGCGACGAATGGCCGCTGGCGCAGAAGCTGCACGGCGAACGCGAGACCCTGGGCCATTACCTCAGCGGGCACCCGCTGGACCCGCACCGCGAGGACCTGAAGCGGCTGGTCGGCCACGACCTGGCCTCGCTCGACGCGTTGTGGGAATCGCGGCCGCAGGACGCGCAGCGCGGCTGGCGCCCGGAGATGCAGGCGGTGGTCGCCGGGCAGGTGGTCGGGATGCGCAAGCGCGGCGATTCGCAGGCCTTCGTGCAACTCGAGGACGGCCGTGGCCGCCTGGAATGCGCATTCTTCGGCGAGCAATGGCACGAATTCGCGCCGTTGCTGACCCGCGACCGCATCCTGGTGGTGGAAGGCGGGCTGCGCGAAGACGAATTCAGCGGCGGCTTCGCCCTGCGCGCCAGGCGCTGCTGGGACTACGCCCAGGTCTGCGACCAGCAGGCGCAGCGGCTGTCGATCCGGCTCGACCTGCGCGAGCCCGGTGCATTGCAGCGGTTCGAGCAGGTCCTGCAGGCGCATGCCGGCACCACCCCGGTGCTGATCGAGGCCACCACCGCTGCGGGCGTGGGCAGGCTTTCCATCAACGGCGGCCGCGGCCTGCGCATGGACCCGGCGCTGCCTGGCCTGCTGCGCAGCCTGCCCGGCGTGCAGGCGGTCAACGTGCACCTCGGCAAGCCCTGGCTGAACTAGGCCGGCGCGCGGGAGTGGCCGCGCATGCCGCGCACCTGTGCGCGCTCAATCCTCGTCGTTGGCCAGGATCTTCTTCTGGATCCGGTCCAGGTAGGCGTCGGCTTCCTCCACGCTGCGGAAGATCTCGCTCAATGGCACCGCCTTGACGATGTCGAACACCTTCTGCACCTGCGGCTGCGCGTTGGCGATGACCACCTTGCCGCCACGCTCGGCCAGCAGCTTGCGCGCGCGGAACACCGAACGCACGCCGGCCGAACTGATGTATTCCAGCGGCGCGAGGTCGAGCAGCAGCGAGCGCACCTTCGAGGCCAGCACCAGGGTCAGGCGGTCGTCGAGTTCGCCATAGGTGTGGGTGTCCAGGCGGCCGCCGATCTCGACGCGCTGGCTGCCGTTCTCATGCAGCGGATGGATGCGGACGGACATGGCCATGCGGCGCGACCCCGTGGTCAGGAGGGAGGGAGTATTGCATCGAGCACGACGCGCAAGGCGTTCCAGCCGTCCTGCCGCCGGTACTGCACATCCTGCGAAAGTTCGCGGACCAGGTGGATGCCGAGGCCGCCGATCGGGCGCTGCGCGATGTCCGCTTCGAGGTCCGGCGGCGGGTGCGCGAGCGGATCGTACGCGGCGCCGTTGTCGCGGATGTCCAGCACCACCCGCCCGGCATCCACCGCCACCGCAAGCACCAGCGCATCAACCCCCGCCGCCGCGCCATGGTCCATCAGGTTGCACACCAGTTCCTCGACGATCACCTGCGCGTCGTGGATCCGCCGGGACTCGATCCCCGCTTCGCCCAGGGTCGACGCCAGCGCCTGCTGCAGCCCGGGCAGGCGGTCGCGCTGGTCCGGCACGCGCAGGTGCCGCGGCCACCCGCCCGCCACCGGCGCGGACGCGCAATCGATGGCGAACACGGTGATGTCGTCCGACTGCGGCGCGCCATCCGCGAAGCCATGGACTGCCCGCAGCAGGCCATCGCAGGCGTCCGCGGCGTCCTGCGCGACCTGCAGGGCCGCACCCAGGCGCTCCTCTCCGAACGCACGGTCGTCGCGGTCGAGCGCCTCGGTCACCCCGTCGGTCCAGGCGAACAGCAGGTCGCCCGGTTGCAGGCGGCCGTGCCAGACCTGGTAGTCATCGCCCGCCTCGAAGCCGAGTGCGGGGCCGGACTCCAGCACGATCGCCTCGATCCTGCCGTCCGCGTGCCGCAGCAGCGGCGCATCGTGTCCCGCACTGGCGATCGCCAGCCCGCCGCTGGCGAGGTCGAGCACGCCGCACAGCACGGTGGCGAACATGCATGCATCGTTGCCTTCGGCAAGGTGGCGCGCAGCGTCCGCCAGCACCCGGTCCGGCGCATCGCCCGCCGCCGTCGCCACCTCCAGCACGGTCAATGCGCGGACCATGAACAGCGCCGCCGGCACGCCCTTGTCGGAAACGTCGCCGACCACGAACCACAGCTGGCCGTCGCCATGCAGGAAATGGCCATGGAAGTCGCCGCCGACCGCCTTCGCCGGCTCCAGCCGGGCCTGCAACCGGTAACGGCGCGATCCGTCGGCGAAATCGCGGTCGCGCGGCAGCATCGAGCGCTGGATGTTGCGGGCGATGTCCAGTTCGCTCTGCAGCTTCTGTTGCTCGGCGGCATAGCGGCCGATCTGGTCGAGTTGCAGGCGGATCGAATCGCGCGCGCGTTCGAGGGCACGCGCCATGACCCCGACCTCGTCGCCGCGCGCATCGTGCGGCACCGGCCAATCGAATTCGCCGTTCGCGAAGTGGCCGGCGCTGGCGGTGAGTTCGGTCAGCGGCACCGTGATCCGCCGTGCCAGCCGCAACACCGCGAGCGCCGCGAGCAGCGCGACCAGTGCGCCGATCAGGCCCAGCATCCGGGTCGCCTGCTCCAGGTCCGCCAGCATCGCGTCGCGACCGAGCGAGAGCTGCAGGCTCCAGCCGCTGTCGCCGACCGGCTGCAGCACCGAGAAGCGGGTCGTCCCGCTGCGCGCATCGGCGTGGGTGAACTGCAGGGCACGGCCCTGCGCGCGCGCGGCCTCCATCGGCGCGAGGTCGCCGCGCCCGGCGCGCTGGATGTAGCCGGACAGCGTGTGCGCGAACGCGACGCCCTTCTCCGGATGCACGGCGATGGTGCCGGCGGGTGCGAACAGCGCGGTCCGCTGCCCCAGCGAGCGCAACGATTCCAGCGACGACGACAGCGCCTGTACCGGCACGTCCAGGCTGACCATGCCGATTCGCTTCGCCTCGCGGTTGCGCAGCGGCAGGTTGAGGGTGGTCATGTAACGCCCGCCCGCGGTTTCGCTGAAGTACGGCTCCGACCACCACGGCGAGGTCGCCTGCAGGGTGCGCTGGTACCACTCGCGCCCGACCAGGTCGTAGCCATCGGCGAGCAGGTCGCGGTCCGGCACCCCGCGCGCGGCGATGCCGACGTAGTAGGCCAGCCGCCCACGGTCCGCGAGCACCCCGGGTTCCAGCGCCACCAGCCCGCCCACCGTGCCCGGATTGGCGTCCAGCATCGCCTCCATCGCCGCCAGCAACTGCTCGCGGCCCAGTTCGACCCGGTTGCCGAGGTCGATCAGGCTTTCGCCGGAAATGCGCACCGAGCGCATGGTCGCGTCCAGCCGGTCGGCGGCCTGCTGCGCCTCGAAGCGGGTGCGCGCCTCGGCGTCGGCGACGATGCGGCTGCGCGCGGCGTAGAACGCGGTGGCGATCGCGGCCAGCAGCAACAGCGCCAGCAGCAGCCCGACCCACAGCATCAGCCGGGTGCGCAGGCTGGCATGCCAGGGCACGCCGGCATCCGCCTGCAGTCCCGGTTCCGCAGCCTGCACGGGCGTCGCGTCCATGGCCGCAGCGTCCGATGGCGCGTCGCCGGCGTCAAGCGCCGCGGGCGGGCGCCGCGACCTACGGTTCGGTATGGCGGGCGCGCTGGGCTAAACTTCGGCGGATGAATCCGAACTACCTCGACTTCGAACAGCCGATCGCCGACCTGGAAGCCAAGATCCAGGAACTGCGGCACGCCAGCAACGGCCCGGCGGTCAACATCGACGCCGAGGTGCACGCGCTGCAGGACAAGCTGCGCAAGCGCACCGCCACCATCTTCCGCGACCTCACCCCGTGGCAGGTCTCGCAGCTGGCGCGGCATCCGTCGCGGCCGTACACGCTGGACTACCTGCGGGTGATCTGCGACGAGTTCCAGGAACTCGCCGGCGACCGCGCGTTCGCCGACGACAACGCCATCGTCGGTGGCCTGGCCCGGATCGATGGCCGCCCGCTGATGGTGATCGGCCACGAAAAGGGCCGCGACACCAAGGCCAAGGTGCGCCGCAACTTCGGCATGCCGAAGCCGGAGGGCTACCGCAAGGCGCTGCGGCTGATGAAGCTGGCCGAGCGTTTCGGGCTGCCGGTGCTGACCTTCATCGACACCGCCGGCGCGTGGCCGGGGATCGATGCGGAGGAACGCGGGCAATCGGAAGCGATCGCCCGCAACCTGCTGGAGATGGCGGAGCTGCGGGTGCCGATCATCTGCACGGTGATCGGCGAAGGCGGCAGCGGCGGCGCACTGGCGATCGGCGTCGGCGACCGCACCCTGATGCTGGAATACAGCACCTACTCGGTGATCACCCCGGAAGGTTGCGCCTCGATCCTGTGGCGCGACGCCGGCAAGGCCAAGGACGCCGCCGAACAACTGGGCCTGACCGCCAAGCGGCTGTCCGGGCTCGGGCTGGTCGACAAGGTGGTGCGGGAACCGACCGGCGGCGCGCACCGCAACCCGGTGCAGATGGCGAAGCGGCTGAAGGCGGTGCTGCTGAACGAACTGGACGCGCTGCAGGGCGTGCCGGTCGAAGACCTGCTGCAGCGCCGCTACCAGCGGTTGCGTGGCTACGGCGCGTACGAAACCGCGTCCTGATCCGGCGAAGCCTGCATCTGGCTAGAATCGGGCGCCGGCACATCGCCGGCGCAACCAGGGAAAACGGGCAATGGTCATCAAGCGTATCGACCCACTTTCGGCCGCCAAGATCGGCGGCATCATCGCGGCCGCGATCGGCCTGCTCGCGGGCGTGGTGTTCTTCCTGGTCAGCAGCCTGTTCGGTGCCGCGCTCGGGCAGCAGGAAGGCGGCGGGCTGGCGATGTTCGGCGGCGCCATGGGCATGGTCCTGTTGCCGATCCTCTACGGCATCTTCGGCTTCATCGGCGGCCTGATCCAGGCGTTCATCTACAACCTGGCGGCCGGCTTCGTTGGCGGGATCCGCATCGAAACCGAATGAGCCACCCGGCTCCGCGCCGCACGCCGGCGTGGAGCGCTGGATGACCCACCCCCACGCCCCACTCCGGCGATCCGTGCCCACGCAGGGCGGCGCGGTCGTGGTCGGCTTCAGCGGCGGGATGGATTCCACCGTCCTGCTGCACCTGCTCGCAAACGACACCGCGATCCGTCGCGAGGGCCTGCGTGCGCTGCATGTGCACCATGGCCTGCAAGCGGGCGCCGATGCCTGGGCCGGGCATTGCGACCAGGCCTGCATGGCCCTGGGCGTACCGTTGACCCTGGTCCGCGTCCGCGTCGACCGCGATTCCGGCCTCGGCCCCGAGGGCGCGGCGCGCGCCGCACGCCATCGCGCGTTCGCGCAGGCGCTGGGTGATGGCGAGATCCTCGCCCTCGCCCACCACCGCGACGACCAGGCCGAGACCTTCCTGCTGCGCGCACTGCGCGGCTCCGGCGTGGATGGGCTGGCCGCGATGCGCCACTGGCGCCGCTACGCAGGCGGCTGGCTGTGGCGGCCGCTGCTTGCGCAGCCACGTGTTGCCCTGCACGCGTACGCACGCGCGCACGGCCTGCACTGGGTCGAGGACCCCGGCAACGCCGGCAGCGATCCTGACCGCAACTTCCTGCGCCACCAGGTCCTGCCGCTGCTGCGCGAACGCTGGCCGCACGCCGCGCACAGCCTCGCGCGCAGCGCGGTCCTGTGCGCGGAGGCCGCGGACCTGCTGGACGCGGGCGATGCGCTGGCGCTGGCGGATGCGCGCCGCGACCGCGACACCCTCGACGTCGAGGTCCTGCAGGCGCTGCCGCGCGCGCGCCGCGCGCGCGTGCTGCGCCACTGGGTCCTGGCGCTGCAATTGCCGCCACTGCCGGGCAACGGCGTCGATCGCATCGAAACCGCGCTGCTCGGCGCGCGTGCCGATGCGCAGGCCAGCTTCGACTGGTCCGGCGCGCGCGTGCAGCGCTGGCGGAACCTGCTGCATGCCGGCCGCATCCGCGCACCGCTGCCGTTGCGGTGGGAGCAGGACTGGGATGGCCAGGCGCCGCTGGCGCTGCCGACCGGCGACCGCCTGCAACTGCTCGGCACGGATCGCTTCGACGAATCGATCCGGGTGCATGCGCGGCGCGGCGGCGAACGCATCCGCCTGCCGCGGCGCAGCCACCAGCATTCGCTCAAGCAGGTCCTGCAGGCGCGCGGCATCCCGCCGTGGCAGCGCGTGCGGATGCCGTTGCTGTCCGATCGCGAGGGCCTGCTTGCCGCCGGCGATGGCATCCTCTCCGCGCGCCTGCAGGCCTGGCTGCAGGAACGCGGCGCCGGCCTGCTGTGGCGGCAGGGTCCCGGCGGCTGAACCGGCGCACGGCGGAATGGCCACGCGCCGGCCGTTGGGGTTTGCCGGGCGCAGCTTGTAAACTCGATGGATGGCGAAGAAACCCGCTCCCGAATCCTCCCCGGTTGCCCAGTTCGAGGCCTCGATGCAGGCGCTCGAGGACCTGGTTGGCCGCATGGAGGCCGGCGAGATGTCGCTGGAGGAATCGCTGGCCGCCTACGAGCGCGGCGTCGGCCTTTATCGCAGCTGCCAGGCGGCGCTTGAGCAGGCCGAGCTGCGGGTCCGCCTGCTCAGCGATCCCGCGCAGCCAGGCGATGCGCGCCCGTTCGAATCGTTCGACGATGCCTGAGGCGGCTTTCGCGGACTGGCGCGCGCGCGTCGAAGCCGCACTCGACCACGCCCTGCCCGCGGTCGACCAGCCGCCGCACCGCCTGCACGCGGCGATGCGGCACGCCGTGCTCAATGGCGGCAAGCGCATGCGCCCGCTGCTCGTCTACGCCACCGGCACCGCGTTCGGCGCGCCGGCACAGGCGCTGGACGCTGCGGCAGCCGCGGTGGAACTGGTGCACTGCTACTCGCTGGTGCACGACGACCTGCCGGCGATGGACGACGATGCCCTGCGCCGTGGCCAGCCCACCGTGCACGTTGCCTTCGACGACGCCACCGCGATCCTGGCCGGCGATGCGCTGCAGGCGCTGGCCTTCGAGGTGCTTGCCGGCGCGCCACAGGACCCGCGGCAGCGGGTGGCGATGCTGGCCGAACTGGCGCGCGCGGCCGGCGCCGCCGGCATGTGCGGCGGCCAGGCGCTGGACATCGATGCCACCGGCCAGGCAGCGAAAAGGGGCCAGGGTCATGTTTCGCTCGAAGAGAACGATTCGGCGCAGCACCCCGACCGGCAACATGACCCTGGCCCCTTTTCGTTCTCGCTTGCGGACCTCGAACGCCTGCACGCGCTCAAGACCGGCGCGCTGTTGCGGGCGTCGGTGCGGCTGGGCGCGATCGCCGCCGGAGCCGACGCCGGCAGCCGGGCCGCGCTCGACCGCTACGCCGATGCGCTGGGCCTGGCGTTCCAGGTCCGCGACGACCTGCTGGACATCGAAGGCGACGCCGCCACCCTCGGCAAGACCGCCGGCAAGGACCTCGCGCAGGCCAAGGCCACGTTTCCCGCGCTGCTCGGCATCGAGGCCAGCCGTGGCCGCTTGCAGTCCCTTTCTGCGACCATGCAGGAGGAATTGCGCGCGCTTCCGACCGACGGCACATGGCTGGCGGCACTGGCACGCAAGGTTGTCGAACGCTCGCACTGAGGCAGGGGATCCATGGCACGCAGGCAGGTCCGGGCCGCGCAGCAAAGCGTCGACACGCTCATGGCGTCGCTTGCGGTCTGGTTCATGGAGGCCTGGACCGTGGTCGAACGCGGCTGGCGGCGTCCGCTCACGCGGGTGGCGTTGCGGCTGAAATTCGCCTTCTACCCGCTGCTGGCCTGCGCCGCGCTCGGCTGGCTGGGCTGGGACTGGAGCCACGACCGCAGCCTGGACGCGGCCGAAGACAGCATCTTCGATACCGCGATCCAGTGGCGGCCGGTGGAACCCCGCCCCTCCGGCCAGACCGTGGTGGTGGAGATCGACGACTGCTCGATCGAATGGACCCGCGCCCAGGGCCTCGGCGGCTGGCCGTGGCCGCGCCAGGTGCACGCGAACCTGCTGGATGCGCTGGATCGGTCCGGCGTGCGCGCGGTCGGCGTGGACGTGATGTTCCTCGATCCCGACAACGACGACCCGGCCGGCGACGCGATGCTGGAAGCGGTGGCGGAAGGCGGCAATGGCCGCTTCGTGTTCGCCGCCTCGCGCCAGGACCCGGCGTTCGACGCCGGCTCGCCGCTGCGCGCTTCGCGCATCCCAGGCGCCTTCGCACTTGACCCCGCGGCGGCAGCGGCGGATCCGGCGGTCGCGGTGTACCTGCCGTTCGCGGCGGCGATGGCCCGCCATTCGGCGCTGACCAATGTCAGCCGCAGCCAGGATGGCGTGCTGCGCGACGTGCCGCTGCGCGAACCGGTCGGCCACTGGGCGCTGCCCACCCTGCCGGCGCGGCTGGCCGCGGGCGTGCGGGGGGTGTCGCCGGCATCGTTGCCGCCGCATGTGCGGGTGAACTGGCGCAAGCACAGCAGGGTGCCGTTCGTGAGCGCGGCGGACCTGCTTGCGGGCAAGCCGGTCTGCGTCGCACCGGGCGCGGCGCCGCCGGTCCTGCGCGGCGCGGTGGCGCTGGTGGGCTACACCGCCGCCGGGCTCAGCGACAGCAAGCCGACCCCGGTCGACGCGTCGATGCCCGGGGTCGAGGTCTGGGCCGAAGCCACCGATGCGCTGCTGCACGACAACGCGATCTGGATGCCACCGACCGTGCTCAAGTACCTGCTGGCCGCGCTGCTGGTGGCGTTGACCTGCTACGCATTCTGGCGCGGCGAGCCGCACGAGGACGTGGACGGCGTGTTCGTGGCCAGCAACCTGGTGCTGCTGGGCTGCGCCTTCATCGGCCTGACGTTCTTCGGGATCTTCCTGGACATCTTCGCCAGCATCGGTTTCGTCAGCCTGTGCTTCGGCCTGTGCCGGCTGTATGCCGCCGTGCAGCGCGGGCGCGCGGTGGGCAACAACGACTACCGCGCCGAGTACGATCCGCGCCGCCACCCGTGGATGGTGATGGCGCGCCTGCGCTTCGTCCGCGCGCCCGGGCTGGCGCCATTCGCGGCGATGCGCGGCAAGCGCGAGTACCGGCGCCTGCTGCGGCGGCGGCTGTATGCCGGCGGCGACGCGGTGATGATCGAGGGCATCGTCGAACGCAAGAGCTGGCTGCACGACATCCTCGACGACCTGGTGCTGCTGGTGTGGACCGGCAGCGAGCGCGTGGCCACCCTGGAAACCGCCAAGCGCGAGCTGGACGCGCTCCACCACGACCTGAACGCCGACGAGCTGACGCTTGACGAGCACGGCCGGGTGCTGGTGTCGTTCTCCGTTGCGGAAATCGACGATGATGACGACAGCGACCGCTTGGGCGAACGCGTGCGCCTGCGCGAGTTGCTCGGCCAGGACCTGAACGCGCGGGACGAATTCCCGTTGCAGGCCGACAACCGCGAGGTGCTCGACCCCGTGCATACGCTGGACCTGGACGACACCATGAAGGAGACGGACGCATGACCCGACCGGCGAACCAGGCCTGGGGCTGGCTGCTCGGACTCGCCCTTGCCGGCGCCATGCTGGCGGCGGTCGCGGCCACCCCGGCGACAACCGCGACAGCGGCCACCGTTGCCAGGCCCGGGGTCAAGGCGCATGCCAAGCCGGACTTCGCATCACCGGAGGTCGCCACCCTCGAGCAGGCCGCGGCGGTGCAGGTGACCGGGCAGCAGGGCCTGTGGTTCAAGCTGGCGCTGGCAGGCGGCAAGAGCGGCTACGTGCGCGTGAACGACGTGCGCGTGGCCTACGCCAGCAAGCAGGGCGGCGGGATCGGCAAGGCGCTGTTCACCGGCAAGGCCGGCAAGGGCCGGGTCACCGAAACCGCCAGCGTGCGCGGCATCGACGAAAGCGCGCTGAAGTCGGCGAGCTTCGACGCCGAACGCCTGCAAGAGATGGAGTCGTACCGGGCCACCCCGGAAGCTGCCGAGGAAGCCGCCGGCAAGCGCGGGTGGCAGGCCACCCTGGTGCCCTACGCCGTCGAATACCAGCCGCGCCCGGCCAAGCCCGGCAAGCAGGGCAAGCCGCGGGCATCGCAGGCGGAAACGCGCGAACGCTTCGGGATAGCCGGCAAGCTGGCCTCGCACATGGGGTCCGCCTTCGGTGGCGTGCTCTCCTCCGGCAGCAAGCTGGTCGGCAAGTCGGAGCAGGAAATCGTACAGGAGGAACTGGAACTGGGGCCGATGATCGCAGGGCGCATCCTCGGCGCCGTCCCGCTGCTCCAGGACCCGGCCGCGCAACAACGGGTGAACCTGGTCGGGCGCTGGTTGGCGTCCCGCAGCAGCCGCCCGGAACTGCCGTGGACCTTCGGGGTGATCGACGACGGCGAAATCAACGCCTTCGCCGCGCCCGGCGGCTACATCCTGGTCACCCGCGGCCTCTACCAGCTGCTGGAGAACGATGCCGAGGTCGCCGCGGTGCTGGCGCATGAGCTGAGCCACGTGGTGCAGCGCGACCATTACGAAGTGCTGCGCAAGCAGGAGCTGCAGGGCGCCGGCAAGGAGCTGGTGTCGTCACAGGTCAGGACCGGTGGCGGCTTGGCCGGCAGCGTGGCGCGCGGCTACATCGAGCGCAACGGCGCGGCGATCATGCTGACCCAGCTCGACCGCAATGCGGAGTACCGCGCGGACCAGGCCGCGGGCATCTACCTGGCGCGCGCCGGCACCAATCCGCTGGCGTACTACGCGGTCCTGCAGAAGATGGCCTCGCTGGGCACCAGCTCGCCACGCCTGACCCACCTGTACAAGACGCATCCGCCGCTCGACAAGCGGCTGGATGCGCTTGATGCCAATGGCTACGCCAACCTGCAGGCCTACCTGGACCGCTGACGCCGGCGCGCGATTACTTGAACAGCCGGATCGTGACCGGGTAACGGTAGGCCTGGCCGTCATAGGCCTTGAACGCGGCGACCAGGGTGCACACGATCCACACCAGCGCCAGCACGATCCACAGCGGGATCGCGAGGATCAGGCCGATGCCCAGGGTGAACACCACCAGCACCACCGCCAGCGCGGCATAGATGAACATGCTGAGGTTGAAGTTGACCGCCTCCTTCGCGTGTTCGGCGGCGAACGCGGACTTGTCGCGGACCAGCATCCACACCGCCAGCGCGGCAACCGCGCCAGCCACGCCCGCCACCCAACTGGTCAGCAGCGCGGCAAACAATGCCGCGGCATGCGCGGCGGCCGCCCACTGGCGGTCGCTCAGGCTCGGGGACAGGGTCTGCATGTTGATCGCTTCCATCGTGGGCTCCCGCCGGAACCAGACCGGCTTGATCGGATGATGGGGATCGCGGCCGGCGATGCAAGCCAGCCGGCGACCGGAGACCGCCACGATGCGATGAAACCCGCCAGCGGGCGACGAGGCGCCCGCCGGCGGCGACGGACGCCTACTTGACCAGGCGGATCGCGAACGGGTAGCGGTAGGCCACGCCGTCGTTGGCCTTGATCGCCGCCATGATCACCAGGACCAGGGCGCCAAGGCCGACGACCAGCATGATCGGCACCGTGATCAGGAAACCAATGCCGAGGGTCAGGAAGCTCAGGATCAAGAGCAACAGGAAGATCGCCGAAACCGTGATGTTGAAGTTGAGCGCTTCCTTGGCCTGGTCGGCGACGAACGGCATGGTGTCCTTCTTCATCAGCCAGATCACCAGCGGCCCGAGGAAGAAGCCCCAGCCGCCGATCACCGACGTCAGCAATCCACCGAGCAGGGCGGACAGGTGCGCGAACATCGCCCACTGGCGTTCTTCCTGCCCAGGCATTCCGGAAGGAGGCGGCGGCGGTGCGGTTGCTTCGTTCAGGTCCATGCGTGGATTCCCCAATTGGCGGCAAGACACCGCGATGCCGAGGATAACGCGACCCGGCATGACGAACGGCCAACGGCTGGCGCAGGTCAACCGCTGCCGGCCACCGTCATCCTGCCGACCAGGATCGACCCCGAACGCAGGTGCGAACGCGGGTCGATGTCGCTGCCGACCGCCTCGATCGCGGCGAACACCTGCTTGAGGTTGCCGGCGATGGTGATGCCGTCCACCGGATGCACGATGCGCCCGCCTTCGACCCAGAACCCGGCGGCACCGCGCGAGTAATCGCCGGTGATCGGATTGACGCCCTGCCCCATCAGGTCGGTCACCAGCAGGCCGCGGTGCATCCCGCGCAGCATCGATTCCAGGTCCCCGGCATTCGCATGCACCTGCAGGTTGTGCACGCCACCGGCGTTGGCGGTGGTCGCAAGGCCCAACTTGCGGGCGGAGTAACTGCCCAGCACGTAGCGCTGCACCACCCCTTCGCGCACCAGCGGCGATTCGCGGGTGGCCACGCCTTCGGCATCGAACGCGGCGGAACGGAACCCGCGCGCAAGGAACGGCAACTCGTCGATGCCGAACCAGTCGGGGAACACGCGCTGGCCGACGCTGTCCATCAGGAAACTGGCCCTGCGGTACAGCGCGCCGCCGGAAATCGCGCTGACGTAGTGCGCGACCAGCGAGCGCGCGATCTCGGCATGGAACAGCACCGGCACCTCGGCGGTCGGCAGGTGCCGCGGCTGCAGCCGCTCCACGGTGCGCTGCGCCGCCTTGCGGCCGACGTCCGCGGCGCTCTCGAGGTCGGACTGCGCCAGAGCCGCGCTGTACCAGCTGTCGCGCTGCATGGCCTCGCCCTCGCCGGCGATCAGCGCGCACCCGATGCTGTGCGAGGTGCTGCGTTCGCCGCCGAGGAAGCCATGGGAGTTGGCATAGACGCTGAGGCTGGCGTTGCTGTTGACCGAGGCGCCGTCGGAATTGGAGACCCGCGGGTCGCTGTCGCGCCCCGCCTGCTCGCAGGCGAGGGCGAGGTCGATCGCGCGCTGCGCGTCGATGTCCCACGGATGCCAGCCATCGAATTCGCGCTGGGTGGTCGCCATCAGCGCCGGATCGGCGAGGCCGGCGGCGGCATCGTCCTCGGTGAAGCCGGCGATCGCACAGGCCTGGGCCACGGTGGCGTCGAGGCTGGCCTCGCGCTGGTCGGCGGTGCTGGCGCTGCCCTTGCGCTGGCCGAAATACACGGTCACCGCGATCCCGCGGTCGCGGGTGGCCTCCACCGTCTCCACCTCGCCCATGCGCACGTTGACCGCAAGGCCGGTGTCCTCGTTGCAGCTGACCTCGGCCTGGCTGGCGCCGGCCGCCTTGCAGCGCTCCAGCAAGCGTTCGGCGATGGCGGACAGGTGTTGCAGCCGTTCCCGGCTGTCGTCGGCGGGGCGGGCCTGGCTGATCGGACTGTTCAATGGCTTATCCTGTGGCGATGCGAGGACGCGACGAAAACACCGGCGAATTCCTGGGGCCCAGCCGCAGCCAGCAACGGCGCGAGGCGCTGGACATCCTGGAGCTGGGCGAACGGCTGGTGGCGCTGACCGCGGCGCAACTGGCGCGGCTGCCGGTCCCCGACGAGCTGCTGCCGCACATCCGCGAGACCCAGCGCATCACCTCCCATGGCGCGCGCAAGCGGCAGCTGGCGTTCCTGGCCAAGCAGATGCGCCGGCAGGACGACGCGGCGCTGGATGCGATCCGCGATGCACTGGGCAAGGACGGCGAGGCCGCGCGCCGCGAAACCGCGGCGATGCACCGCGTCGAAGCGCTGCGCGACAGCCTGCTCGGCGATGACGGCGACGCGGCGATGACCGCGCTGCTGGGCGAGTTCGCCGGCGCCGACCGCCAGAAGCTTCGCCAGCTGGTGCGCAACACGCATGAGGAGCGCAAGCGCAACAAGCCGCCGCATGCGTTCCGCGAGCTGTACCGCGAACTGCGCGAGTTGACGGCGCAGGACGACGCCGTCGCGGACCAGCCGGCGGACGACATGTTCGACGAAGGCGACGAAGGACACGCCTGATCAGCCCGCGCGGGTGCCGCCGACGGTCAGCTCGGAGATCAGCAGCGAGGGCTGGCCCACGCCCACCGGCACCGACTGCCCGTCCTTGCCGCACACGCCGACGCCATCGTCCAGCTTCATGTCGTGGCCGATCATCGCCACCTTCTGCATGGTCTCCGGGCCGTTGCCGATCAGGGTGGCGCCCTTCACCGGCGCGGTGACCTTGCCGTCCTCGATCAGGTAGGCCTCGGTCGCCGAGAACACGTACTTGCCGCTGGTGATGTCGACCTGGCCACCACCGAAATTCACCGCGTACAGGCCGCGCTTCACCGAGCGGATCATGTCCTGCGGGTCGTGGCTGCCGGCGCGCATGTAGGTATTGGTCATGCGCGGCATCACCAGGTGCGCGAACGATTCGCGGCGGCCGTTGCCGGTGGCTGCCATCCCCATCAGCCGCGCGTTGAGGGTGTCCTGCATGTAACCGACCAGCACGCCGTCCTCGATCAGGGTGGTGCAGGACGTCGGGGTGCCTTCGTCGTCGATGTTGAGCGAACCGCGGCGGCCGTCGAGGGTGCCGTCGTCGACGATGGTCACGCCCTTCGACGCCACCTGCTGGCCGATGCGGCCGGTGAAGGTCGAGGTGCCCTTGCGGTTGAAGTCTCCCTCCAGCCCGTGGCCGACCGCCTCGTGCAGCAGCACGCCTGGCCAGCCCGGGCCCAGCACCACCGGCATCACCCCGGCGGGCGCATCCACCGCGTCGAGGTTCACCAGCGCCTGGCGCAATGCTTCGCGCGCGAACTTTTCCGGTTTGTCGTCGGCCAGCAGGTCTTCGTACGAATAGCGCCCGCCGAACCCGGCGTAACCGGACTCGCGACGACCATCCTGCTCGACGATCACCTGCACGTTCATCCGCACCAGCGGGCGCACGTCGCCGGCCAGCACGCCGTCGCTGCGCGCCACCAGCACCGTGTCGACGCTGCCGCTGAGACCCACCATCACCTGCTGCACGCGCGGATCCAGCGCGCGCAGCAGGCCATCGACGCGACGCAATGCAGCGACCTTGGCTTCGTTGCCCATCGCGTCCACCGGGTCGAGCGCCGGGTACAACCTGCGCCCCCCGCTGCGCTGCAAGGCTTGCGCACCGTGTTCGCGTCCGTCGCGCGCGATCGCCCGCGCGGACTGCGCGGAGGCGATCAACGCCTGCGCGTCGAGATCGTCGGAGTAGGCCAAGCCGGTCTTCTCGCCGGAGATCGCACGCACGCCCACGCCCTGTTCGATCGAATGCGCGCCGTCCTTGACGATGCCGTCCTCCATGCTCCAGTTCTCGCGCCGCGAATGCTGGAAATACAGGTCGCCGAAGTCGATCCCGGGGCCGAGCAAGGTGCCGAAGGCGCGTTGCAGGCCGTCCAGGTCGAGTCCGGTGGGGACGAGCAGGCGCGCTTCGGCAATGGCGAGATGGGTCATGGGGGCGCTTCGTTGGGCTGGATGGGGAGATGGCGGCGAACCCGCGCGGATCAACCGGCAGGTGGATCGCGCGCGGGCCGCGCCTGCGCCGCCGGGCTGCGCGCGGTGACCTCGACCTTCGGCGCGCTCCAGGGCCCGGTGACCCGGTAGGTCTTGGCGCCGAGGCCCTGCAGCGGCTTGTCCAGCACCGCGTTGGCAACTGCACCGACCGCCGCACCGACCGGCCCACCGGCGAGCGCGCCGACCGCGGTCAGCAGGCCACCCGACTTCGGCAGCACGTCCACGGTCTGGTCGAAGCGCTGGCTGCGCAGGTCGGTGCTGCCGCGCACGTGGATGTCCGCGGCCGGGCCCCTGATCGTCAGGTCGTCGGTTCGCGCCACCCCCTGCGTCAGCCGCACCTCGCCGGTGATGCGGTCGAAGGCGAAGCCCTTGTCGAAGAAGTCGCGGAAATCGAGGGTCAGCCGGCGCGGCAGTTGCGCGATCCCGAGCAAGCCGAGCACGCGCCCGGCGCCGGGCTCGATCTCGAGCAGGCGGCCGTCGCGCGCGTCCACCTGCAGCCGTGCATCCATCACCGTCGGGTCGAACGCCTCGGGCCCACCGCGCCAGTTCGCCTCCAGCCCGAGCTTGCCGCCAGCACCGGCAACCTGGCCGCCGAATCCAAGGCCGGCGAGCAGCGCGCCGATGTCGTCGCTGTCCACGTCCACCTTGACCTGCGTGCGCGCCGCGCCGCCGCGGCCCGACCAGGTGCCGCCGGCGGTGAGCCGCTGCCTGGCGCCGCGCGAGCTGAACTCGTCCATGCGCATGCCGCCGGCGACCGGCGTGCTGCGGAAGCGCGCGCTACCCAGCGCGGCGCTGCCGATCCGCAGGTCGTCCACTTCGAACAGCAGCGGCGGGATGTTGGCCGGATCGAATCCGCCCGCGGACGGCGGTGGTGCGGCGGAGGCAGCCTTCGCCGGCGCGCCGACCCCCGCGCCGCTCCCCGGCGGCACGTTCCAGAACAGCCGTTCGAAGCGGCCGGCGACGGTCGCGCCGTCCTGCTCCGGCACCAGCAGCGAGCCGGCGATGCCCGCGGCCTGCACCTGCACCGCGGTCCCGCGCGCCGCCGGCGCCAGCACCAGCCTGGCATCGGCGAAGCTGGAACCGAGCAGGTGCAGCTGCCTTGCGTCGACCTCGATCCGCCGCAGCGGCAGCGACCCGTTGCCGCCTTCACCGGCGAACACGCCGATCCAGTCCAGCGCGTCCAGCCGCGCCACCCGCCCGCCGACCACCAGCCCGCTGGCCGGCGGTGCCTCCGCGGCGCTGCCGCCCAGTTGCACGCGCACGCCGGTCTGCTGCGCGCTGCTGCGGCTGCGCAGCGACAACAGGTTGCCAAGCACCACCGCCACCTCGCCGCGTTCCAGCGGCAGGCTCACGTCCACCGTGGTCGCCATCGCCTCCGCGGCAGGCTTGCGCACCGGTTCCGGCAGTCCGATCGCGGTGCCGACCAGGTTCGAACGCAATTGCAGGCGGGCCGGCGCCGCAGCCTGCGATGCACCGCGCGGGATCGCCACCGCCACCGTCCACGGCGAGCGCCCGTCGAGCCAGGGTTTCAACCAGCCGAGGTTGCCGGCCTTGTCGAGCAGGACATCGATGCCGACATTGGCCTGCAGCTCCGCCTCGAAGGCCTGGCCGGGGTCGCGCACGTGCGGGCCGGCGCGCAACGACAGCACGCCGGGCGCGCCATCGTGGCGCACCTGCAGGCCTTCGGCGACGAACCCGTCGCGGTCGTAGCGTGCTTGCCCGCGGACGTTGTCGAACGCCAGCTTCCAGCGCTCCTCGCGCAGGCTGGCGCCAGCCAGTTCGACCGTGCCCTGCATCTGCATCCGCGGGCTGTTGCCCTGTGCATCCGGCTGGTGGTGGAACGGCACCAGCAGGTGGAAGTCGGTGCTGGCCGGCCCTGCCGCGCGCAGGTTGTCCAGCAGCTCGGCGTGGTCCTTGCGCAGCGGGCTGCGGCGCAGCACCGCGAGGAACTCGCTGGCATTGCCGGCGCCTTCCGCGTCGACGCTCAGTTCGGCGCGCCCGAAACGCGGAATGCCGGCCTTGAACGCGGTCACCGGGATCCCGCCAAGGCGCCCCTTGCCGGCGATGGTGAAGCCATCGGCCTCGAAGCGGATGTCGGCATCCACCGCCGCCATCGGCGGCCAGTCCGGCTGGAACTTCAGCAGGCCATCGACGATCCGCGCATCCACCCGGAACTTGCCGGCACCCGCCCGGCCCGGCCCGGTGGCGGCCGGCTCGCTGCGGAACGGCCAGTCGTCGAGGTCGCCGGCCACCACCGCGTGCACGTCGCGCAGCCGCCCCCCCTGGAGCGCGGCGTTGAGCCAGTCCACCGTCGATTTCGGCATCAGGTGGTGGACCCAGAACTGGCGCGCGAGGGTCACCGGCGCTTCGCCGATGTCGACCGCCAGGTCGAGCCGCGGGCGGGTGCCATCGTTGCCGAAGCCGATGCCGCCGCGCGCGTTGACGTCCAACTGGCGGCCGAGGATGGCAAGCCCCGGCGTGTGCACGGTCCAGCCGGCGCCCTCGCGCCACAGCACCGCCTCGCCAGCGAGGCTGACCTCGTGTTCCACCCCGAAACCGGCCGGCCAGTCGAACGCCACCGGCGCGCCAGGCTCGAAGCGCAGGCGCAAGCCATCGGCGTCGCCGCGCAACTGTGCATCCACGCCGCGCATGCCGGGGCTGTTGCCGACGGCCGCGAAGTGCAGGCCGTGCACGTCCGCATCCACCCGCAGCGCACCGTCACGCACGCCGGCCACCTCCACGTTTTCCAGCACCGCGCCGGCCGCAGCGGCCTGCAACCAGTGCCGCAAGCCCGGCGCCAGCCGGTCGCTTGACGCGAGCAGCGCGATCAACGGGGTGGCATCGAGGCGCCGCGCGCGCAGGCCGTAGTGCCGGCCGCCGGCCACCGCGAGGCCATCCAGCACCTGTTCGCGCCCGCCACCGCCGATCCGCAGCCGGCTTGCACTGGCCTGCCACTGGCGGATGCTGCCGGACCAGCGCGCGTCGAGACTGACGATCCCGAAATCCAGCGCAGGCGCCGGCCGCGCGGCATCCAATGGCGCACCGCGCAGCACCACGTCTTCCAGTGCGGCATCGGCATGCACGCTGACCACCCGGTGCGCCTGCAATCCGGCCCAGGCCTGCACCCGACCGCGGCCGGACACCGGTGCGATGCCGGCGACGCGCAGGCTGTCGGCGAATTCGCCCAGGTCGGCCTTGCGGGTGCCGGCGTAGACCCGGCCGTCGCCGCTGCGGCGGTCGAAGTCCAGCGCCATCGCGAACGGGGTGGCCTGCTCGCGCAGCCACGCGCGCGCACCGCCGCGGATCCGTGGCCCGTCCACCCGCATGCGCAGGTCGATCCGCGGCAGCAGCATGTCGATCTGCAGCTCCGGGGCGGTCACCCGCAGCCGCGCGTGCGAGACCTGCAACTCACCCAGCCGTCCCAGGGTGTCGAACGGATCGCCGCCGGCCTGCTGCCCCGGCAGTCCGCGCACGCTCCAGCGCCCGCCGGCATCGCGCTGCAGGACCAGGTCCAGCCCGCGCACCCGCAGTTCGGTGAACGAACGCCCGGGCAGCAGGCCGGCGTACTGCGCTACCAGGATCTCCGCATCGCCGATCCGCAGCGCTTCGGCGCCCGCGCCGATCCGCAGGTTGTCCAGCCGCAGCAGCGGCCCGCGCCGGGTCCACTCGGTCTGCACCGCATCGAACGCCACCGGGCGTTGCGCGCGCGCGCTGAGCCAGCGCGCGATCTCGTCGGGATGGCGTTCGGCGACCGGCAGCAGCTGGCTGGCCAGGCCGCTGCCAAGCGCCATCAGTACCAGCGCCGCGGCCAGCGCGTACCAGGCGCCACGCCGCAACAGCCGCCAGCGGCGACGCGGGGGGATGGCGTGGGCGTGCGCTTCAGTCAACGGCGTTCACGAGGGTGGGACCGCCGATCAGAGCAGGACCACGTCGAACTGCTCCTGGAGGTACTGGGCATCCGCCTGGAAGCGGATCGACTTGCCCAGGAATTCCTCCAGCTCGGCGACCGCGTTCGATTCCTCCTCGGTGATCCGCGCCACCACCTTCGGCGAAGCGATCACCAGCAGCCGCGCCGCGTCGAACTGGCGCACCGCGCGCACGATCTCGCGGAACACTTCGTAGGTCACGGTTTCCGCGGTCTTCACGGTGCCGCGCCCGCTGCACTCGTGGCAGGGTTCGCTGAGCTGGCGCTGCAGCGACTCGACGGTGCGCTTGCGGGTCATCTCCACCAGCCCCAGCGGCGAGAAGTCGTACACCGTGGTCTTGGCGTGGTCGCGGGCCAGCTGCTTTTCCAGCGTGCGCAGCACCTGCCGGCGGTGTTCGGCATCGACCATGTCGATGAAGTCGATGATGATGATCCCGCCCAGGTTGCGCAGCCGCAGCTGGCGCGCCACCGACTGCGCCGCCTCCAGGTTGGTGCGGTAGACGGTTTCCTCCAGGTTGCGCTGGCCGAGGAAGCTGCCGGTGTTGACGTCGACCGTGGTCATCGCCTCGGTCTGGTCGATCACCAGGTAGCCGCCCGACTTCAGCGGCACCTCCTTTTCCAGTGCGCGGCCGATCTCGTCCTCGACCCCGTACAGGTCGAAGATCGGGCGCGCGCCGCTGTAGTGCTCGATCTTTTCCGCCAGCTCCGGCATGTACTGCGCCGCGAACTCGCGCAGGCGCTCGCAGGTCTCGCGCGAGTCGACCTTGACCTTCTCGACGTCGCGCCGGATCAGGTCGCGGACCGCGCGCAGCGGCAGGCTCAGGTCCTCGTAGATGCAGTTGCCGACGCTGGCGCCGGCGGCGGTGTCCTCGACCAGCCGCCACACCCGCCCGAGGTAGGCGATGTCCTCGGCGAGCGCTTCGGCCGGCTGGCCTTCGGCATTGGTGCGCACGATGTAGCCATGGGTATTGCCCGGCGCGGCCAGTTCGGCCACCAGCGCCTTCAGGCGCGCGCGTTCGTCGTCGCCCTCGATCCGCGCCGACACGCCGACCACCCGCGAACGCGGCAACAGCACCAGGTAGCGCGACGGGATGCTGATCTGGGTGGTCAGCCGCGCGCCCTTGCTGCCGATCGGATCCTTGACCACCTGCACCACGATCTCGGCCCCGTCGCGCAGCAGTTCGGTGATCGGGACCTGCACCTGCACCGGGGTCGCCGCGGGTGCGTCGTCGCTTTCGCCGGCGTCCAGCTGGGCGCTGCGGAAGATGTCGTTGGCGTGCAGGAATGCCGCGCGGTCCAGGCCGATGTCCACGAACGCGGCCTGCATGCCCGGCATCACCCGCTGCACCTTGCCCTTGTAGATGTTGCCGACCACCCCGCGCTGGCTGCCGCGCTCGATGTGCAGCTCCTGCAGCATGCCGTTCTCG
>Ga0209477_1000268_pt1 | contig 31480 bp, 30 predicted proteins | sample KloWWTupernatant_FD_187180 | JGI IMG/M metagenome (GOLD analysis project Ga0209477, IMG submission 187180) | Active sludge microbial communities from Klosterneuburg, Austria, studying microevolution and ecology of nitrifiers - Klosterneuburg... | ecosystem: Engineered > WWTP > Aerobic digester >...
GGCCGGATAATCGCCGTTTTCCGGCCCCACGCCATGAAGACCATCCAGATCGCAGGCGCCGTCGCCCTGCTCGCCGCCGTCGGCACCGCTTCCTACCTCGCGGGACGCAGCACCGCCCCCGGCCGCGCTTCCCCGCCCTCCCCGGCCACGGCAGCCCCCAAGGGGCCCGGCGCCGGCGCGCCAGCGGGCGTGGCCGTCGTGGCCGGCCCGCCCGCCGTGGTTCGGCTCCCCCAGTCCATCACCACCGTCGGCAGCCTTCGCTCCGACGAGGCCGTGATCGTGCGCCCCGAAGTCGCCGGGCGCGTGGTCGAGATCGCGTTCAAGGAAGGGCAGCGCGTGACGAAGGGCCAGGTGCTCATCCGCCTCGACGACTCCGTGCAGCGCGCGGACCTCGAACGCGCCCGCGCCAACCTCACGCTCTCGAAGTCCAAGTACGAGCGCGCCGTCGACCTGCGCGCCAAGGGCTTCATCTCGGGCCAGGCGAAGGACGAGGCCGAGAACACGTTGAAGGTGGCCCAGGCAGACGCGGAGCTGGCCGCCGCGCGGCTGGCCAAGACCGAGATCCGCGCCCCCTTCGGGGGCATCATCGGGCTGCGCTCGGTGAGCGTCGGCGACTACGTGAAGGAAGGCCAGGACATCGTGAACCTGGAGGAGATCGACCCGCTCAAGGCCGACTTCCGCGTCCCCGAGGTGTTCCTGTCGCAGGTGAAGGCGGGGCAGGTCCTGCAAGTCACGATGGACGCGCTGCCCGACCGGACCTGGCCCGGCCAGGTGTACGCGATCAACCCGCTCATCGACGCCAACGGCCGCGCCATCGCCATCCGCGCGCAGGTGCCCAACGCCGACGGAAAGCTCCGCCCCGGGATGTTCGCCCGCGTGCGCCTGCTCACGAGCGAGGCGCGCGATTCCCTCATGATTCCCGAGGAATCCATCTTCCCCGTCGGCGACGACAAGTTCGTCTACAAGGTGGTCGACGGGCGTGCCATGCGCCAGAAGGTCGACATCGGCCTGCGCCGCGAAGGCAAGGTCGAGATCCTCGGCGGCCTGACGGCGGCCGACACGGTGGTGACCGACGGCATCGTGAAGCTGCGCGACGGCGCGCCGGTGCGCGTCGCCAACGCCGCCGCGGCGGTCCCGCCGGCGGCGAAGGCGGCACCACCCGCCAAGGGCAATTCCTGAGGGAGGGCGCGCGATGAGGCTTCCGGAGATCTGCATCCAGCGCCCCGTCTTCGCGACCGTGCTCTCGGTCGTCGTGTTCCTCGTGGGCCTCATCTCCTATTCGCGCCTCTCGGTGCGCGAGTACCCGCGCATCGACGAGCCGGTGGTCTCCGTGGAGACGGTCTACCAGGGCGCGAGCGCGGAGGTGGTCGAGTCGCAGATCACGAAGGTGCTCGAGGACTCGCTGGCGGGCATCGAGGGCGTGGACCTCATGACCTCCTCCTCGCGCTCCGAGCGCTCGCAGATCACGGTTCGCTTCCGCCTCTCCCGCGACCCGGATTCCGCGGCCGCGGACGTGCGCGACAAGGTGGCCCGCGTTCGCGGCCGGCTTCCCGAGGCCGTGGACGAGCCCGTCATCGCGAAGGTGGAGGCCGATTCCTGGCCCATCATCTGGATGGCCGTCTCCGCGCCCGGCAAGAGCCAGCTCGAGGTCTCCGACTACGCCGCGCGCTACCTGAAGCCGCGCCTGTCGACGCTGCCCGGGGCGGCCGACGTGCGCATCTTCGGCGAGCGCCGCACCTCGATGCGCATCTGGGTCGACCGATCCAAGCTCGCGGCCTACCGCCTCACCGTGCAGGACGTCGAGGAATCGCTGCGGCGCCAGAACGTGGAGATCCCCGCCGGGCGGATCGAGAGCCACAAGCGCGAGTTCTCCGTGCTCTCGCTCACCGACCTGCAGACGCCGCAGCAGTTCGAGTCGATCGTGGTGCGCGAGGTGAACGGCTACCCCGTGCGCGTGCGCGACATCGGCCGCGTCGAAGTGGGCCCGCTCGACGAGCGCGTCATCACCCGCTTCATGGGCAACACCTCGGTCACCATGGGCGTCATCAAGCAGGCGGTGGCGAACCCCCTGGAGCTCTCGCAGGCGGTCCGCCAGGAGATCGAGGAGATCAACAAGACGCTGGACGGGATGCAGATGCAGGTGATGTACGACTCCTCTGTCTTCATCGAGCAGTCCATCACCGCAGTCTTCAAGACGATCGCCGAGGCCATCGTGCTCGTGGCGCTGGTGATCTTCGTGTTCCTGCGCAACCTGCGCGCCACGATCATCCCGCTGGTCACGATCCCGGTGTCGCTGGTGGGCGCCTTCGCCTTCATGTACGCCTTCGGCTTCAGCGTGAACACGCTCACGCTGCTGGCGATGGTGCTGGCCATCGGGCTGGTCGTGGACGACGCGATCGTCGTCCTCGAGAACATCTACCGCAACCTCGAGAACGGCATGTCGCGCCTCGACGCGGCGCTCACCGGCGCCAGGGAGATCGCCTTCGCCGTGGTGGCGATGACTCTCACGCTGGCCGCCGTGTACGCGCCGCTTGCCTTCGCCACCGGCCGCACGGGGCGGCTCTTCATCGAGTTCGCACTGGCCCTTTCCGGCGCCGTGCTGGTGTCGGGCTTCGTCGCGCTCACGCTCTCGCCGATGATGTGCTCGAAGCTGCTGCGCCACGACAGCAGCCGCCACAGCGCCGTCTACAACGCGATCGAGGACTTCTTCCACGCGCTCACCGCGCACTACCGCCGCGCGCTGGGTTACGCGCTGCACCACCGCGCGCTCGTGGTGGTGCTCGCCCTCGTGGTGGCCGGCGCGAGCTACGTGCTCTTCAAGAACCTGCGCTCGGAACTGGCCCCCATCGAGGACCGCGGCGTGGTCTTCAGCTTCGTGACGGCCCAGGAGGGGTCGACGGCCCGCTACACGGCGGACAACATCAAGCCCATCGAGGAGCTCTACAGGACCGTGCCGGAGATGCAGCGCTTCAATGCCATGGCGGGCTTCCCGACCGTCGCCGACGGCCTGGCGATCCTTCGCCTCAAGCCGTGGGAGGAGCGCGACAGGAAGCAGCAGCAGATCACGCAGGAACTCGCGCCGAAGCTCGCGCAGATCCCGGGCGTGCGGGCGTTCCCGACCAACCCGCCCTCGCTCGGCCAGTCGCCGCGCAACCGACCCGTCGAGTTCGTGATCATGAGCTCGGCGCCCTACGAGCAGCTCGCGGTGCTGGTGGAGCGCTTCATCGCCGAGGCCTCGAGGAACCCGGGGCTCGTCAACATCGACTCCGACCTGCGCCTGGACAAGCCCGAGCTCAAGGTGAGCGTGAACCGCGACAAGATCGTGGACGTCGGCGCTTCGGTGGACGCCGTGGGCCGCACGCTCGAGACGATGCTGGGCGGGCGCCAGGTCACGCGCTTCAAGCGCGACGGCGAGCAGTACGACGTCGTGGTGCAGGTGGCCGAGGGCGACCGCCGCACCCCGGGCGACATATCCGACATCTACGTGCGCGGCAAGAACGCCGAGATGATCCAGCTATCCAACCTCGTGAACGTGCGCGAGGGCGTGGCCCCGAAGAGCCTCAACCACTTCAACCGCATCCGCTCGGTGACGATCTCGGCCACCCTCGCGCCGGGCTATACGCTGGGGCAGGCGCTCGCGTTCATGAACGAGACGGCGAAGAAGGTGCTGCCGCCCACGGCGCAGACGGACCTCGCGGGCCAGTCGCGGGAGTTCCGCGATTCCTCCACGGACATCTATTTCGTGTTCGTGCTGGCGCTCGCCTTCATCTACCTCGTGCTCGCGGCGCAGTTCGAGAGCTTCATCGACCCGTTCGTGATCATGCTCACCGTGCCGCTTTCCATGACGGGGGCGCTGCTGGCGCTGAAGCTCACCGGCGGAACGCTCAACGTCTACAGCCAGATCGGCCTCATCACGCTGGTGGGCCTCATCACCAAGCACGGCATCCTCATCGTGGAGTTCGCCAACCAGATGCAGGCCCGGGGCAAGGGCGTGATGGAGGCGGTCGAGGAGGCGGCGGTGCTGCGGCTGCGCCCCATCCTCATGACCACGGGCGCCATGGTGCTGGGCGCGGTGCCGCTCGCGCTCGCCACCGGCGCGGGGTCGGAATCGCGCCAGCAGATCGGTTGGGTGATCGTGGGCGGCCTGCTGCTCGGCACCTTCCTCACGCTGCTGGTGGTGCCCACCGCCTACACGCTGCTCGCGCGCCGCCACCGGTCGTTCGAGGAGCGGCTGGAGGCCGACCGCGCCCAGAACGAGAAGGACCTCCACCAGCCGGCCGCGGCCGACTGAGCGGCACCCGTCGCCACCTATGGAAAAGGGCCGCGCAAGCGGCCCTTTCGACTTTTCCCCTCCCGCCGGGCCTCAGCCCTTGCGCGCGCGGAACTTGTGGTAGATGTCGATCACCTTGGGGACGTAATTCTGCGTCTCCGGGTAGGGCGGGATGCGGTGGCCGGCGCGGATCACCGCGTTCTCGCCGGCGTTGTAGCCCGCGAGCGCGAGCCGCATGTCGCCGTTGAACATCGCCATCAGGTCCTTCAGGTAGCGCACGCCCCCGTGGATGTTCTCCACCGGGTCGAAGATGTTCTGCACCCCGTAGCGCCGCGCCGTGTCGGGCATGAGCTGCATGAGGCCCGAGGCGCCCTTGCGCGAGAGCGCGTTGGGGTTGAAGCCGCTCTCCGCCGTGATCACCGCCTGGACGAGCGCGGGCTCGAGGCCGTGCGACCGGGAGGCCGTCTCGATGATGCTGCTGAACTTGCGGATGTCGGCCTCCGTGGGCATCCACGCCTGCCCGGACCGGGGGACCCGCGAGCCCGCCTCGCGCCGGATGAGCTTGTAGCGCCGGTCGAGGTGCGGCAGGTTCGTGAAATGCACCACGCCGCGCTCGTCGGTGAACGAGTAGATGTCGGCCAGCGCCGGGAGCGGGCTGAGCGATAAGGCGGCGGAAAATGCCGCGAGCGAGCAGGCGGTGAACCAGCGCATGGAGACCATTCTAGGCCAGATTTCGTGGCCCGTGTAAAGAAACCACTTCAAGAGAAAAGCCCAAGAGGCTAATTCGATTGAAGTTTCCTGGAATTCCCTGCCAGAGTTCGAGCAGGAATCTCGGCGATTGGTTCCCGCGAGGCCCAGGAACATGGCGCCCGGAAAAGCAAAAAGCCGGCTTGCGCCGGCTTCCTGCCTGTTGGCGTCCCCACGGGGATTCGAACCCCGGTTATCGCCGTGAAAGGGCGGTGTCCTAGGCCTCTAGACGATGGGGACATGAAAACCGGACACCCGAAGACACCCGATTCCCGTCTGACTCGTTGGTGGAGGTAAGCGGGATCGAACCGCTGACCTCTTGCATGCCATGCAAGCGCTCTCCCAGCTGAGCTATACCCCCGACCGAGCCCGAGATTATACAAGCCGATCGCGCCGGCTGCAAAGCCCCTTCAACCGGCGGCGGCGTGGCGCAGGCGCTCGAGCACCACCTCCTTGCGCAGCGCCGCCACGATCGCGTCGATCGCCTTGGTCTGCGCCTTGCGGGTGACCGCCACGCGAAGCGGCATCATCACCTCCGGCATCTTGAGCCCGCGGCCCTTCACGAAGGCCTGCAGCGCCGCCTTGACGCCCGCGGCCGTCCACTCGACCGGCTCGAGCGCGGCCGCGAGATCGCCGACCACGCCCCGGCCCTTCGCGTCGAGGTACTGCGCGACGATGGCGGGATCCGTCGTCACGGGCGAGGCCAGCTCGTGCAGGAAGGCCTCGTGCTCGCCCACGAGCGACCAGCTCCCCTGCCCCACTTCCGTCATGGCCACGGGATCCATCGCCGCCGCGATCTCGGCGTGCAGCGCCGGGTTGCGGGCGCGGATCGCCTCGACCAGGTCCGCGGCCGGGATGCGCTTCAGGTACTCGCCGTTGAGCCAGCGCAGCTTCTCGGGGTCCCAGCGGGCCGGGGAACGGCTCACGTGCTCGAGGTCGAACCACTCGACCAGCTGCGCGCGCGAGAACATCTCCTCGTCGCCGTGCGACCAGCCCAGGCGCGCGAGGTAGTTCACCAGCGCGTCGGGCAGGAACCCCTCGTCGCGGTACTGCAGCACGCTCACGGCGCCGTGGCGCTTGGAGAGGCGCTGGCCGTCGGCGCCGAGGATCATCGGCACGTGCGCGAAGTGCGGCACTTCCGCGCCCAGCGCGCGGTACAGGTTGATCTGGCGCGGCGTGTTGTTCACGTGGTCGTCGCCGCGGATCACGTGCGTCATGCCCATGTCGAGGTCGTCGACCACCACGCCGAAGTTGTAGGTGGGCACGCCGTCGCCGCGCAGGAGCACGAGGTCGTCCAGCTCGTCGTTGGACACCGTCACCGGCCCCTTCACGAGGTCGTTCCAGGTGACCGCGCCGTCGAGCGGGTTCCTGAAGCGGATCACGGCGGGGCGCCCGCCAGGCGGGGTTTCCACGGAATCGCGCCAGCGCCGGTCGTAGCGCGGCTTCTCCCCGCGGGCGACCTGCGCCTCGCGCATGGCGTCCAGCTCCTCCTTCGTGCAGTAGCAGCGGTAGGCCTTGCCCTCGCGCAGCAGCCGCTCGGCCGCCTCCCGGTAACGCGCCAGGCGCTGCATCTGGAAGAAGGGTCCCTCGTCCCAGTCGATGCCGAGCCACGAGAGCCCGTCGAGGATCGCCTGCACGGACTGCTGCGTGGAGCGCTCCTGGTCGGTGTCCTCCACGCGCAGGATGAACTTCCCGCCGTGGCGCCGGGCGAAGGCCCAGCAGAAGAGCGCCGTGCGGGCGCCGCCGATGTGGAGGTAGCCCGTGGGGCTGGGGGCGAATCGGGTTCTGACCATGTGCGGGGGAGCTTCGGGAAAACGCGCATTCTACGGCCTCGCCGCACCCGGGGCCGTGCCCGCGGCGCGCTTTTCAGCTAGAATGCTGCCCTTTCCGGGCGATTAGCTCAGCGGTAGAGCACTCCCTTCACACGGGAGGGGTCACTGGTTCGATCCCAGTATCGCCCACCAGCATTCCCGAGGGGCCCGCGGCCGCGCCGCCGGCCCCTTTTCCATGGCCCTCCCCCGGCGCTTGACGGGGATCAACAGGTCAACGGATCGCGGGCGTCGGGCGTTGAAGGGCATGCGTGCGCGCGCCTCGTTTGTGGAAGAATAGCGCCGCCATCCGTCCACAGATCCAGGAGATCTCCACCATGAAGAAACTGCTCGTCCCCATCGCCCTCGCCGCCGCGCTCGCGGCCCCCGGCCTCGCCGCCGCCGACGAGGCAGCCGCGAAGTCCAACGGCTGCCTCAAGTGCCACGCCGTGGACAAGAAGAAGGACGGCCCCGCGTTCAAGGAAGTGGCCAAGAAGTACAAGGGCAAGGCCGACGCCGAGGCGAAGCTCACCGCGTTCCTGTCGAAGGGCGGCAAGATCAAGGTCGACGGCGTCGAGGAAGACCACAAGACCGTCAAGGGCGGCGACGCCGCCGTGGCCGGCAAGATCGCCAAGTGGGTCCTGTCGATGTAGGGCGACGACCCCGCCAACGAAAACGCCGGCTTGCGCCGGCGTTTTTTTTTGGCGCTGCCGCGTCGCCTACTTGGCGCCGATTGCGTGCTTCACGAGCTTGGCGAGCTCGGCGTCGCTCGCATCCACCTCGGGGTGGTCCTTGCCCTTCACCGCGGCCGTCGCCTTGGCGACGTCGCCCTTGTACTTGGCCGACATCGCGGAGATCGCGGGGCCCTTCTTCTTCTTCTCGGCGTCGTGGCACTTCACGCAGCCCTTCGACTTGAAGAGGGCCTCGTCGGCCGTGGCAGGCAGCGCCCCGGCCAGGAACCCGGCGGCGGCCAGGGCGATCATCATGCGCTTCATCGTTTCACTCCTTGGTTGAGGGCGGCGCCGGGGCCCATCCCCGACGCCACCGGATTGGATCGCGCGCGTGCGCCGCGGTTCAGCCCTTCTTCGCCGGCTCGGCGGGCGCGGCGGCCGGCGGCGGCGACTCGGCCTTCTGCGGCGGCTCGGCGGTGAGGGTCATGGCGGGCCAGGTGCGCCCGTGGCACGCCGGGTTCGCGCAGAAGTTCCCGCCACGCTTGCCGTGCTTGAGCGGCGTGCCGTGGCACTTCTCGCACTCGGGGCCGACGTCGTCGCTGTGCGTGTGCATGAAGTTGGGGCGCTGGTGGCTTTCCGGTTGCGGCTCTCCCGCCTTGTCGGGCAGGAGCGACGCGACCGACCCCTTGCCCTTTTCCACCTCCACCTGCGGCAGCGCGTGGCAGAGCGTGCACTGCAGGCGGATCGCCTCGCCCTTGGCGTTGTAGTGCTTGCCGTCGTGGCAGCGGAAGCAGCCCGGCGTGTCGGCGTGGCCCACGTGGTTCGGGAACGACTTCCAGCTGAAGCCCTTCTCCTGGAAGGAGGCCGCGAGCAGGATCTCCCGCATCGCCTTGTTGAACTTCTGCTCGGCCTGCCTGTGCTCGGGCGGCGTGCCCGCCTTCGCGGTCGCGTCCGCGATGAGCTTGTCCACCTTGGCCTCGCGGTCCTTCGGATCGCCCGTGATGTCCGCGAGCGTGTTCACGAGCGCCACGGCGCGCGCCTTGGCGTCGGGCAGCGCGCGGTCGATCTTCCCGGTGCGGATCGCCTCGTCGACGGTGCTGGCCGGGTTGGGGAACGGGTGGCCCACGGAGTTGTGGCAGTCGTAGCAGGCCATGGCCCGCGGCTCCAGCGCCGCGATCTGCTGCGCGGTGAGCTTGGTCTCCGCGTCGGTGTAGGTGACCTTCGTGCCGTCGGGCTTCCTCACCTCCACCCACGGGATCTCGCGGCGCTGCGGGTCCGGCGAGACGAAGCGCACCTCGTTCTGGATGTGCCAGTGGATGCCCTTGGTGTAGCCCTGGCGGATCACGTCCATGCCGGTGTGCAGCACGATGCGCGTGCGCGACTCGCTGCTCTCGGCGTCCGTGCCGTAGTGGACCTTCACGGCCACGCTGTCGTGGTGCTCCATCGAGGGCCAGTGGCAGCTCTCGCAGGCCTCGCGCGACGGGCGCAGCGTCCCGGAGGTGATCGGCCGCTCGTAGCCGACGATCATCCCCCACAGCTCCTTCGCGTGCGTCGGCTTGAGCGCCATGAGCTTCAGCGTCGAGTTGCGGCCCATGTGGCACTCCACGCAGTTCACGCGCGCGTGCGCGCCGACCTTGTGCGCCTGGATCTCCTCGGGGTGCACGTCGTGGCACATCGTGGCGCAGAACGCGTTGCTGTTGGAGTACTCCCAGCCGGCGATGCCGGCCGCGCCCACCACCGCCAGCCCCACGAGCACGGCCACGATCGTCGTGACCGACCCGAGCATCAGCGCCTTTCGCCCCATCTGGATCCTCATGGCTCCCCTCTCCTCCTGGTTATCCCGCGCCCGCCGCGGCGCCGGGCAACAGCCAAGGGGCCGGTCGAGCCGGCCCCGCATGTCGGATTGTACGGCGGCTTCGCGTCAAGTCAGCACGCTGTAGATGATCACCACCACGGTCGCGGTGCCGACGATGACCGCCGCGCCGCCGACGACCCAGCCGAAGACCTTGGTCCATGGCGTGGGGGGCGCGGCCTCCGCGGCCGCGAGCCGGCCTTCCGCCACCAGCCGGCGGAACTCCTGGGGCCGCTCGTCCTTCAGCTCGTGCTCGGGGATGCGGCCGGTGAAGATCACGAGGTCCATCGGGAACTTCTCGGGCCGGATGTGCCCGTTGAAGAAGTGGATGGTGAAGATGAAGCCCACCGCCAGGAGTGCCTCCTCGCCGTGCACCACCGTGGCGACGTTGAAGATCCAGCCCGGGAGGACCGCGGCGAACTGCGCCGGGAACCACAGGATGAGCCCCGAGCCGCCGATGATCGCCATGCCCCAGAATACCGCCCAGTAGTCGAACTTCTCCCAGTAGGTCCAGCGGTCGAACTGCGGGCGCGGCCCCTTGCCCGTGAACCACTTGAAGTGGTTCCACATGTCGAAGATGTCCTGCGGCTGCGGCACCATCGAGTTCGGGCCCCAGAACACCGCGAGGAAGCCGGTGCGGGTCACGGCGTCGTAGAAGATCCGGATCACGTGCAGCAGCCAGACTGTGATCATCGTCCCCGCGCAGATCCGGTGGATGAGCGCGGCCGTCTCGAACCCGCCGAGCGCGCGCGCCAGCGACGCCGCCCACTCGTGGTCCGAGAACACCAGCGGCAGCCCGGTGATCGCGCAGCCGATGAAGGTGGTCATCAGGAACGCGTGCATCACGCGGTCGATGCGGTCGAACCGCTGGTAGTACTTGTGCACGGCGCCGGCTTGCGCCGGGGCGGCGGGCCGGCCCGCCTGGATCTGGGTGGCCATCAGTGCTTCTCCGTGTCGTGGGCCGGCCGGCCGCGACGCGCCTTCATCTCGGCGAGCGACCGGTAGAGCCACAGGATGGTGTGCAGGCCGAAGAACGCGAACACGCCCGCGAGCAGGACCTGCATGAACTTCGTGGTGTAGTAGAGGACGAGGCCGCTGTCCTTGCTGTTCTTGTTGGCGTGCGGCTGGAACTTCACGAAATTGGCGTTGGCCTTCGGGTGGCAGGCCTGGCAGGTCGCGAGGATGCGCTGCTCGGAGACCATGGACAGCGGGTTCTCCTTGGGCAGGATGTCGTGCGCGCCGTGGCAGCTCGCGCAGGTGGCCATGCGCGCGAAGCCGAGGTCCGTGACCTTGCCGTGGTAGGTGTCCCGGTAGGTGTCGATGTACTCCGTGTGGCAGCCGCCGCACTCGCGGATCACGTCGACCTGCCACTTCGGGGCGGTGTGGTCGGCGATGGTGTGCGTGCCGTGGCAGTCGGTGCAGCCCGGCGCGGTCATCACGTTGGCCGCGCGCAGCTTCCCGTGCTGGCCGCCCGACCACGCCTTCTTCGCCTTGCCGTGGCAGGTGCCGCAGGTCTCCGGGATGTTGGCGCGCGAGACGGCGCTCTCCGGGTCCTTTTTCGGGCGCATGTCGTGCGTGCCGTGGCAGTCGGTGCACAGCGGCACGCGGTCCTTCGCTTTCGTGTCGCCGTGCAGGAGCTTGCCGTGGATGCTGTCGTGGTACTTGGCGGAGACGTTGCCGCCGGGGACCTTGCCCGCCTTCACCAGCGCCTCGTTGCCGTGGCAGGCGCCGCAGGTCGCCTCGAGGTTCTGGCGGCTCACCTTCGAGGCGTCGTCCGAGGTGGGCTTGATGTCGTGCGTTCCGTGGCAGTCGCCGCAGGTGGCCGCCACGCCGTTGCCCCCCGCGCGCGCCTTGCCGTGCGAGGTTTCGGCGTACTCCTTCACCGCCTTCTCGTGGCAGCTCGCGCACTGCGCGACGCCCGGCTCCTTGTGCGGGTACTTCCGCAGCCCCTCGGCCGCGTGGCAGTCGATGCAGGTGGCGTTGCCGCCGCCGTGCAGCGTCTTCGCGTGCGCCTCGGGATCGACCTTGACGGGCTTGCCCGCCGCGCTCTTGTCGCCGGGCTCGGCCTCGGCGTGGCAGTCGATGCACTTCTGGCTGGCGTCGGGCGCCTTGGGCGCCTTGGCGGCCGCCGCGGTCGCCGGCGCCTTCTCGGGGGCCTTCGCCAGCGCCACCGGCGCGAGTCCTACCAGCAGGGCCAGCGCAATGCCTTGTATCGTGAGGCGGATCATCGTCAGTTTCCCTAGCGCGAATGGCCGGCGCTCCCACCCGGATCCGGGAACCGCGCCGGGCAGGCGCGGCGGGGCACAGGCGCTGGACTTCGACGTGGGCAAAGGTCTCACGCTGGGGGGTATGCGGTGTTGACGTGGGTCAAGGCGGCCGGCGCACCCCGGCCGGCACGGCGAGCTTAAGATCGCGGCATGCGAATTCGCTTCCTGGGCGCGGCTCGCGAGGTGACGGGCTCCTGCCACCTCGTCGAGGCCGGGCGCGTGCGCTTCCTCCTCGACTGCGGCATGCACCAGGGCGGGCGGGAGTCCGGCCCCCGCAACCGCGCCTTTCCCGACTTCGACCCCGCGAGCCTCGACTTCGCGCTGGTGAGCCACGCGCACCTCGACCATTGCGGCCTGCTGCCGGTGCTCGCTGCGCGCGCCCCGCGCCTGCCCGTGTACGCCACGCGCGCGACGGCCGACCTGCTGCCGGTGATGCTCGCGGACAGCGCGCACATCCAGGCGCGCGAGAAGGCGCACGCCGACCGCCACCGGCGCCCCGCCCCGCCGCCCCTGTACGGCCCGGCCGACGTCACGCGGGCGATGCGGCAGGTGAGCGGCGTGCCCTACGGCGTGGAGTTCCGCCCCCATCCCGACGCCCGCGTGCGTTTCCTCGACGCCGGGCACATCCTCGGGTCGGCCATCGTGGAGGTGCGCGTTCGCGAAGGCGGCCGGGAGCGGCGCCTCGTCTTTTCCGGCGATCTCGGCCAGCCCGCCCGCCCCGTCGTGCGCGACCCCGAGCCCGTGGACCTGGCCGACGTGCTGCTCGTCGAGTCCACCTACGGCGACAGGCTCCACAAGCCGATGGAGGAAACGGTGCGCGAACTGGTCGGCGCCGTCCGCGACACCTTCGAGCGGCGCCGCGGCAACCTCGTCGTCCCGGCCTTCGCCCTGGGGCGGGCGCAGGAGCTGCTCGTCCTCCTCTTCGAGCTGTGCGAGAAGGGCGAGCTGGGGAACCTGAACGTGTTCGTCGATTCCCCGCTCGCCCGCCAGGCGACGGCCGTCACCTTCGCGCACCTCGAGGCCCTAGACCCGGCGGTGTCCCGCTTCGCGCAGGCGATGCGCCGGCGGCGCCTGCCGTACCGGCTGCGCTTCACGCGCACGCCCGAGGAGTCGATGGCGATCAACAAGGTGCGCGCGGGCGCCCTCATCATCGCGGCGAGCGGCATGTGCGAGGCCGGGCGCATCCGCCACCACCTGCGGCACAACCTCGGCCGGGAGGAGTGCGGCATCCTCTTCACGGGCTTCCAGGCCGGCGGCACGCTGGGGCGGCGCATCGTCGACGGCGCGCGCAGCGTCCGCCTCTTCGGCGAGACCGTGCCGGTGCGGGCGCGGCTGCACACGCTGGGAGGCCTCTCGGCGCACGCCGACCAGCGCGCCCTGCTCGCCTGGCTGCGGCACTTCCGCCACCCGCCCGGGCATGCCTTCGTGGTCCACGGCGAGGAGTCCGCGGCGCTCGCCTTGGCCGCCGCGATGGCCGCCGGACTCGGGTGGGATCCCGCGGTGCCCGCGCCGGGAGAGGCCGCCGAGTGCTGAAGAGCCGCGGGGCACGCTGACGCCCCGCGGCGCCAGCTGCTATCCTTGCGCTGCCGCTGTAACCGCCCCCGTAACGCCCCGAACATGCCCACGGATACCGACACGGCCCCGCCGCCCGAGAAGGGCGACTGCTGGCGCCACGCCATCCTCACCGCCGGGCTGGCCGTCTTCGACTGGGACATCCCCGGACGGCGGACCTACCGCTCGCCTGAGATGCTCGCCAACTGGGACTACCCGCCCGGGCCCAATGCGGCGGTCGACGCGGCCCGCGCCGTGATCCACCCGGACGACTTCCCCCTCTTCTGGACGCGAATGATGGAGCTGGAACGTGGCGAGGTGGAGAGCGCCATGCTCGAGCTGCGCATGCGCGCCCGCGACGGCACCTGGCACCGCGTGCGCTGGCGCGCCCGGCTCGTCGAGCGCGACGCCACCGGCCGGCCGGTCCGCGTCGTGGGCACCGTCAACGATATCGACGAACTCTGGAAGGGCCGCCAGGTGGCCCGGGAGAGCCAGATGCGCCTCCAGGGGATCGTCGACTCTGCGATGGACGCGATCATCTCCGTGGACGCGGAGCAGCGGATCACGCTCTTCAATCACGCCGCCGAACGCATATTCGGCTACGAGGTGCGCGAGGTCCTGGGCCGCCACCTGAGGATGCTCGTGCCCTCGCGCTTCGAAGCCGCGCATGGCCGCCACGTCGAGGAGTTCGGCCGGACCGGGATCATCAACCGCCCCATGATGGCCCAGCGGATCGTCACCGCGTTGAGGAAGAGCGGCGAGGAGTTCCCCATCGACGCCTCCATCTCGCAGGCCGAGATCCAGGGCCGGCGCTTCTACACCGTGATCCTGCGCGACGTGTCGCTTCGCGAGCGCACGCGGCGCGAGCTCGCCCAGGCGCGCGAGGACCTGCGCGAGCTCTCGGTCGCCTCGCGCACCGCCCGCGAGCAGGAGAACAGCCGCATATCGCGCGAGCTGCACGACGAGCTGGGGCAGAACCTCACCTCCCTCAAGATGGATCTCGCCTGGCTCGAGGCGAACACGGCGCCGGAGCAGGGCCGCATCCGCCAGACGCTCGCGGGCATGCGCACCGTGCTCGACAGCACCGTGGCCGCCACGCGGCGCATCTCGGCGGACCTGCGCCCGCTCATGCTCGACGACCTGGGGCTCGCCGCCGCCCTGGAGTGGCTCGCCGAGGAGACCTCGCGGCGCCACGGCTTCACCGTGGACCTGGCCGTGGACGAGGCGAGCGCGAATCTCGCCGAGCCGCTCGCGTCCCAGACCTACCGCATCGTGCAGGAGAGCCTCACCAACGCCGGGCGCCACGCGGCGGCCGGCAAGGTGCGGGTGATGCTGCGCAGGATCGGCGCCGAGGTCCACCTCGACATCGAGGACGACGGGCGCGGCCTCGCCCCCGAGGACCTGCGCAAGAAGGGCTCGTTCGGGCTGGTGGGGATCCGCGAGCGCGTCTACACGCTGGCCGGCTCGGTGGAGATCCGCGGCGCCCCGGGGCACGGCACCGTGATCCACGTGCGCCTGCCGATCCCGGCGCGGCGGGAGGGCGAGGCGTGACGCGCGTGGTGATCGCCGACGACCACGCGATCGTCCGCGAGGGGCTCAAGCGCATCCTCGAGGGCCAGGAGGGCATCGAGATCGCGGGCGAGGCGACCAACGGGTTCGAGGCGCTCGACCGCGTGCGCGCCGGCGGCTTCGACATCCTGCTGCTCGACCTCTCAATGCCGGGCAAGAGCGGCATCGAGCTCATCAAGCAGGTGAAGGACGAGAGCCCGAAGCTGCGCGTGCTCGTCCTCACCATGCACGAGGAGGACCAGTACGCGGTCCGCGCGATCCGCGCCGGCGCCTCCGGCTACCTCACCAAGGAGAGCGCGCCGGGGCAGCTCGTCTCCGCCATCCGGCGCCTCGCCGAGGGGCGCCTCTACATCAGCCCCAACGTCGCCGAGCAGCTCGCCCTCGAGGTGCACCCGCAGGGCGACGACGCGCCGCACCGCCACCTCTCGGACCGCGAGTTCGAGGTCTTCCAGCTGCTGGTCGCGGGCCGCAGCGTCTCGGAGATCGCCGCCCAGCTGCACCTGAGCGTGAAGACCGTCAGCACCCACAAGACGCGCATCCTGCAGAAGATGAACGCCGCCTCCGTGGCGGATCTCGTTCGCTACGCGATCCGGCACCGCCTCTCGCCCAACCCGCCCGCCTCCGCCTGATCCCGCGCGGTAGGACGATTCCTACCCCGCGCCGCGGCCCCGTCCTACCCCCCGAATCAGCCCGCGCCGATAGGCCGGGCGGCGCCCGCCGCCCACAATGCGGCCATGTCCTCCCCCCGCGCAGTCCCCCAGCCGTGATGGACCTCTACATCGTCGAAGACTCCATTCCCGTCCGCGAGCGCCTGCTGCGCACGCTGGAGGGCATGGACGACCTCGACGTCGTGGGGACGGCCGAGGACGTCCCGGCCGCCATCGACGGCCTCACCCGCACGCCGCCCGACGCCCTCATCCTCGACCTGCAGCTTCCCAGCGGCTCCGGACTGCAGGTGCTGCGCGCCGTCCGCGAGAAGCTGCCGAAGATGCGCGTGATCGTCATGACCAATTTCGCCGCGGAGCCGTACCGCAAGGCCGCGATCGCCGCCGGCGCCGAGGTGTTCCTGGACAAGTCGGCCGAGTTCGACCGCGTCCGCGACATCCTCTGCGGCTGGCGCGACGAGGCCCGCGGCCCCGCGCTGCACTGAATCCCCGATGCCCACCCGAAAGGAACCCGCCATGAGCACCGTCCGAGCCACGAGCCACGCCGATGCCCATCGATCCAACCTCGCCGAGGCCTGCCGCCTGCTGGGCCTGCCCGAAGTCGCTGGCGCCCGCCAGGTCGACGCCTCGTTCCTGCACCGGCGCCTGAAGGCCGGCCAGCGGCTCACCTCGCAGGGCGAGCCCTTCGAGGCCCTCTACATCGTGGCCGAGGGCTTCTTCAAGACCTTCGTGGCCGACGAAACGGGCAACCAGCTGGTGCTGGGCTTCCCGCTGCGCGGCGACCTCGTGGGGGCCGACGGCCTCTGCAACCACCGGCACGCCTCGTACGCGGTGGCGCTCTCCGACGCCGAGGTCGTCGTCGTGCCCTTCCGCAGCATCGCCCACCTCGGGCGCTCGCTCGACGACTTCGAGCAGCTCATCTACCGCGCCATCAGCCGCGAGCTTGTGACGGACCACTCGCTGCGCTCGCTCATCGGCACGCTGGGCGCGGAGGCCCGCGTCGCGCGCTTCCTCGCGAACTTCGCGGACCGCTGCGGCCGCGCCGGCTGCCCGGCCGTGCGCATCACGCTGCCGATGACCCGCCAGGAGATCGGCAGCTACCTCGGCCTCACGCTGGAGACGGTGAGCCGCTCGTTCTCCGCGCTCGCCGACGCCGGCCTGATCCACGTCGCCCAGCGCGTGGTGGAGCTGTGCGACGTCGACCAGCTGCGCGTGCTGCAGAAGCTGCACGCGACGGCCGCCGGCCGCGCGAGCGCCCGCCGCGGCGACCGGCCGGCCCGCCGCAACGTGACGTGGATGGACATGCTCGGCGCCGCCGCCTGACCCGCTCCTCTCGCCGTGCCACGGCACGGCCTTCCAGCGAGGCGGCGGATGCCGCCTCTTTTTTTTCCGCCGCCGCCGCGGTAGGGTCAGGGCATGCTCGACCTCGCGATGGCGCTCGTCGCGCCGCGGCAGCCGCTGGTGGCGCTGCGCCGGCCCGTTCCCGACCCCGGGCCCGGCGAGGTGCTCCTCGAGGTGAGCGCCTGCGGCGTGTGCCGCACGGACCTGCACATCGCCGACGGCGACCTGCCCCCGCCGCGCTCGCCCCTGGTGCCGGGGCACGAGATCGTCGGGCGCGTCGTGGCCGCGGGCCCGGGCGCCCGACGCTTCCGGCCGGGCGACCGCGTCGGCGTCCCGTGGCTGGGCGGCACCTGCGGCCACTGCCGCCAGTGCGCGGGCGGCCGCGAGAACCTCTGTGACGAGGCCGTGTTCACGGGATACCACCGCGACGGCGGCTACGCGCGGCACGCGCTGGCGGACGAGCGTTTCTGCCTCGCCATTGCGCCGGCGTACGACGACGCGCACGCGGCGCCGCTGCTCTGCGCCGGTCTCATCGGCTACCGTGCCTACGCGATGGCGCCGGGCGCCGCGCGGCTGGGGCTCTACGGCTTCGGCGCGGCCGCCCACCTCATCGCGCAGGTCGCGGTCGCCGAGGGGCGCGAGGTGTTCGCCTTCACACGGCCGGGCGACGCGCGCTCGCAGGCTTTCGCAAGAAGCCTCGGCTGCGCCTGGGCCGGCGAATCCACCGGCGCGCCGCCGACGCCGCTCGACGCCGCGATCCTGTTCGCGCCGGTGGGCAGCCTGGTCCCGGCCGCGCTCGCCGCCACCGCGAAGGCGGGCGTGGTCGTCTGCGCCGGCATCCACATGAGCGACATCCCGGCGTTTCCGTACCGGCTGCTCTGGGGGGAGCGCGTCGTGCGCTCGGTCGCGAACCTCACGCGCGCCGATGGCGAGGCGTTCATGGCGCTCGCGGCGCGCACGCCGCTCGACTCGCGGCCGGTGACCTACGCGCTCGAGCGCGCCAACGACGCCCTGGAGGACCTCCGGCGCGGCGCCTTCGACGGCGCCGCCGTGCTCGCGATGCGCTAGCGGCCCGGCCCTCGGGCCCGGCTACCGCGAGAGCCCGAGGAGGACGCCGCTCGCGACGAGGGAGAGCGTGTCCCCGGCCCCGTCGCCGCAGGCCGGCGCCTCGCGCAGGAGCGCGGCCGCCGAGTCGATCCGCGCGCGAAGCGGCGGCGGGATCGCGCGCGCGTATCCCCACCCTTCCCCGAGTTCGCGGTCGAGGCGCACGAGCTCGGCCACGAGCCGCTCGCGCTCCGCGCCGCCCAGCGCGGCGCGCCCCTCGGCGAACTCCCGCGCCGCGAGCTCCATCGCCAGAAGCGCGCGCCCCACGGCGTCCTCGAGCCCCGCCCAGGCGCCGCGGTGCGCGTCCCTCACCGGCGCGGTGGGCGGCACGTCGCAGCTCGCGATGCCTTCGCCGACGGCGCGCGCGACGGTCGCGACGTGCGCCGCCGTGAGCGGGCGGCTGCGCAGCGCGTGCAGCGCCAGGTCGCGGACGGCGTCGCGGACGTTGCCCGCGGTGGCGGCCTCGCGGGTGCCGCGCAGCAGGTCTTCGGCGGAGACGGGACGGATCATCGGGATTCCCGGGCGGCGGCTTCTCGCCCGGCCGCCCACTCGCGTCGAGACTAGAGCATGGACCCGCGCCGGTGTTGAGATGGATCAACGGCGCGGGCGCGCAGGCGCCGGGGTGCGCTACGATACGGGCAAGACAACACGGACCGACCCGCCATGAAGCCCACGCGCCTCCTGCTCTCGTGCCTCGCCGCATTCGCGGCCACCGCCGCCTTCGGCGCCCCGCCCGATGCCTGCACCATCGTCTCGATCGACGAGGTGAACACGATCGCCGCGGGATCGGCGGCGCGCATCTCGCCCCGGCGCGCGGGCAACCCCTCGGAATGCGCCTTCGAGGACTCGCGCCGCGGCGCGGTGCTCGTCCTGCGCCTGCGCGAGGTCCAGTACGCCGCCGAGAACGAGCTGCAGTACGAGCGCGAGAACCTCGAGAAGATCTACCGCGGCAAGGTGAAGTGGATCGAGGGCGTGGGCGACCGCGCCTTCTGGTTCCAGGCCAACCGCTCGGCGATGTTCCGCAAGGGCAAGACCCTCGTGACGGTCACGTTCTCGCGGGAGAAGAACGCCAACGAGGTGGACACGATGCAGCTCGCCCGCCTGGTCGAGAACCGCCTGCAGTGAGCCCGCGCGGCCGCGGGCCCCGCGCGCGGCCCGCATGAGGCATGTCCCGGGGCTCACCGGGCTTCGCGCCCTGGCCGCCGGCTGGGTCCTCGTCCACCACTTCAACGCGGTCATCGGCTGGCGCCCCCTGACGCTGCCGCTGGCCGGCTTCGAGGTCGAGCTCACCCCGCTCGCCACCTGCGGTTGGGTGGGCGTCGACATCTTCTTCGTCCTTTCCGGGTTCCTGCTCGCGCGCCTGCTGCTCGACGCCTACGGCGCCGCGCCGCGGGCCGAGGCGAACCGCGAGTACGCCCTGCACCGCGTCCTGCGCGTGTATCCCGCCTACCTGGCGCAGCTCGCCGTGCTCGTCGCCGTCGCGTGGCTCGCGGGGTCGCCGGCGGGCGTGGTGACGTGGCTGCCGCTGCACCTCGCGATGCTGCAGGGCCTCAGCCCGGCCGGGAATGCGGCGATCAATCCCGTGTATTGGTCGCTCACCGTGGAGTTCTGGTTCTACGCGCTGCTTCCCTTCGCGGTCGCCTGGATCCACCGCGGCGGGCCGGAGGCGGAGTTGCGCCGGGGCGCCGCCGTTTTCGCGGCGCTCGTGGCGGCCGCCGCCGCCTGGAAGGGCACGATGTTCGGGCTCGGCCGGGACGGGCCCGTCGAGCTGCTCGACTTCGCATTCCGGCAACTGGCGGGCGCGCTCGACCTGTTCGGGGCCGGCCTGCTCGGCGCCTGCGCCGTTCGCGCCCTCGAGCGCCATCGCGGCCCGCTGCCGCGACGCCTTTCCGGGAGCCTCGTGGCCATCGGCCTCGCCGCGCTCGTGGTCCTCCTCTACCTCCTGCACTTCCACGTCGACACCTACTGGGCGGGAAGCCCGCTGCTCTTCGCCTGGCAGCCGCTCGCGGCGTGCGCCTGCGCGCTGCTGGTGGCCGGCGTGTCGCTCGATGGCGCCCTTTCGCGCGCCCTGTTCGCGAACCGGCCGGTGCTCTTCCTCGGCGAAATCAGCTACAGCCTCTACCTCTGGCACTTCCCGGTGGCCCTGGCCGTCGCGAAGGTCGTGCCGCCGGCGGCGGACGAGCGGCTCTACCTCGCCGCGGCGGCCGCCGCCGCCGTGGCGGCGAGCGTCGCCTCCCACCGCCTCGCGGAAAGGCCGTTCCAGGCGCTTCGCCGCCGCGGAGCGCGGCCGGCAGTCGGGTGAATGCGCGCGGCCGCATGCATTGGCGCCGCCAATCGCGCGAATCGGAACAATCTATTGGACCAAGAGTCGCTGCCCGTCCTACGATTGCCGGCGTTACAGTTGTCCATCCGACGGATGCCGCACGGCATCGTCACCCAACCAGGAGGCCCGCATGAAACCCCTCAAAGGCACCAAGACCCACCAGAACCTCAAGGACGCCTTCGCCGGCGAGTCCCAGGCCAACCGCCGTTACCTCTACTTCGCAAACAAGGCCGACGTGGAAGGCAACAACGACGTCGCCTCGCTGTTCCGCTCCACCGCCGAGGGCGAGACGGGCCACGCGCACGGCCACCTCGACTACCTGGCGCAGGTGGGCGACCCGGCGACGGACCTGCCGATCGGCTCCTCGCGCAACAACCTCAAGTCGGCCGTGGCCGGCGAGACGCACGAGTACACCGACATGTACCCGGGCATGGCCAAGAGCGCCCGCGACGAGGGCTTCGAGGAGATCGCCGACTGGTTCGAGACGCTGGCCAAGGCCGAGCGCTCGCACGCCAACAAGTTCCAGAAGGCGCTCGACGCGCTGGTGGACTGACCGCGGAGCGGAGAAACCCGCGCGACGCGAACCAAAGGGGCGGGCGACCGCCCCTTTTTGCTGGCGAACCAGCTAGGACGAAAGAGCCATGAGCGTGAGAGAAGGCAGCCTCGAGGCCCCCACCCGGCATCCCCTCGACTGGAAGAATCCGGAGTTCTACGACGAAGCGAAGCTCTTCGCGGAGATGGAGCGCGTGTTCGACATCTGCCACGGGTGCCGGCGCTGCGTGAGCCTGTGCGGCTCGTTCCCGACGCTCTTCGACCTGGTCGACGAAAGCCCCACGCTGGAAGTCGACGGGGTCGCGAAGGAGGCGTACTGGAAGGTGGTGGACCAGTGCTACCTGTGCGACGTGTGCTACATGACCAAGTGCCCGTACGTGCCGCCGCACCCGTGGAACCTCGACTTCCCGCACCTGATGCTGCGCGCCAAGGCGGTGAAGTTCGCGAGCGGCAAGGTCCCTTTCAAGGACAAGCTGCTCGCCTCGACGGACGGCCTCGGCACGCTCGCGAGCATCCCGGTCGTCACGCAGGTGACCAATGCACTCAACAGGTCGGGCGCGGCGCGCGGCCTGATGGAAAGCACGCTGGGCGTCGACAGGACCGCCTGGGTACCCGAGTACGCAGGCGCGAAGTTCCGCGCCAACGTGGCGACGAGCGCCGCGTTCCCCGTGAAGGACGGCAGCCGCACGCCCGGCAAGGTGGCGATCTACGCGACCTGCTACATCAACTACAACGAGCCCGGGATCGGCCACGACCTGGTGAAGATCCTCGCGCACAACGAGATCCCGTACGTGATCGCCGAGAAGGAGGCCTGCTGCGGCATGCCCAAGCTGGAGCTCGGCGACCTGCAGGCGGTCGCCGCCAACAAGGAGAAGAACATCCCGGCGCTGGCGAAGCTCGCGCGCGAGGGCTACGCGATCGTCACGCCCATCCCGTCCTGCACGCTCATGTTCAAGCAGGAGCTGCCCCTCATGTTCCCGGACGACCCGGACGTGCGGGCCGTGCAGGAGGCGATGTTCGACCCCTTCGAGTACCTCGTCCTGCGCCACAAGGACGGGCTGCTCAGGACCGACTTCGGCAAGCCGTTGGGCAAGGTGTCCTACCACGTCCCCTGCCACTCGCGCGTGCAGAACGTCGGCCAGAAGACGCGCGAGGCGCTGGAGCTGGTGCCCGGCACGACGGTGAACACCGTCGAGCGCTGCTCCGGGCACTCCGGCACCTGGGGCTGCAAGAAGGAGTTCCACCAGATGGCGATGAAGATCGGCCGGCCCGTCTTCCGCCAGATGGCCGAGCCGCAGCCCGACTGGATCAGCTCCGACTGCCAGCTGGGCGGCCGCCACATCGAGCAGGGCATGGGCGACACGCTGGGCCACGCCCGGCTGCGCCACCCCATCACCCTCCTGCGGATGGCCTACGGCTTGCCGGATTGAAGCCACCCTGCGCGCCCTCACGAGACCATCCGCGTTCATCCGCGTTCATCCGCGGTTCCCATCCCGATGGAAGCCATGACGACCACGACCATGCCCAAGATCACCCGCGACTCCCTCATGACCCTCGAGGCCTACGCGAAGGCCCGCAAGGATTTCCGCGCGCAGGTGCTCGAGCACAAGAAGCCGCGTGCGGTGCACCTCGGCGACCACGTGACGCTCCTCTTCGAGGACGAGCTCACCATCCGCTACCAGATCCAGGAGATGCTGCGCATCGAGAAGACCTTCGAGGAGTCCGGCATCCAGGACGAGCTCGACGCCTACAACCCCCTCGTGCCGGACGGGCGCAACTTCAAGGCCACGATGATGATCGAGTACGAGGACGTGGAGGAGCGCCGCAAGGCGCTCGCGAAGCTCAAGGGCGTCGAGGACAGGGTCTGGGTGCAGGCCGAGGGCTGCCCGAAGGCGTGGGCCATCGCCGACGAGGACCTGGAGCGCGAGAACGAGGAGAAGACCTCGTCCGTGCACTTCCTGCGCTTCGAGCTCACGAAGGAGATGGCCGACGCGCTCAAGTACGGCCTCGCCCTGTCCATCGGCGTCGACCACCCCGCGTACAAGGCCGCGTGCGAGCCGGTCTCCGCGCAGACGCGCGCGGCGCTCGTGAAGGACCTCGCCTGAACCGCCGGGGCGCGCGGTCCCGGCGGGCCGGGACTCGCGCTACGCGGCCACCATCCTGAGGCAGTCGAGCTTCACGTCCATCACCGCCAGCGCCAGCGCCTCCACGGCCTGCGGCCGCGAAAAACTCGCGCGCCAGGCGATGGCGACCTTGCGCGAGGGCACGGGTTCGGCGAAGGGGATCTCCTTCACGAGCCGGTTTCCGTAGCGCGGCTGCAGGGCGGTGGCGGGCAGCACGCTCACCCCGAGCCCCGAGGCGACCATGTTGCGGATCGTCTCCAGGGAGCTGCCGGAGCGGCCTTCGGGATTGGCGGTGTTGGACTGCCCCGGGCACGCCTCCAGTACCTGGTCGCGGAAGCAGTGGCCCGCGTTCAGCACGAGCAGGTTCTCGCCGGCGAGCTCGTCGGGTCGCACCTGCTTCTTTCGCGCCCACCCGTGGCCCTCCGGCACCACCACGCTGAAGGGCTCCTCGTAGAGCGTGCGCGTCTTCACGCCGGCGACCGAGAACGGCAGGGCCACGATCGCCACGTCGACCTCGCCGTCGCGAAGCATCGGCACGAGGCTCGCGGTGAAGTTCTCCTCGATCACGAGCGGCATGTTCGGCGCCCGCACGCGCAGGATGGGCACCAGCTCGGGCAGCAGGTAGGGGCCGATCGTGGGGATGATCCCGAGGCGAAGCGCACCGGCGAGCTGGTCCTGGCTGCCCCTGGCGAGCGAGGTGATCTTGCCCGCCTCGTCCAGCACGCGCCGCGCCTGCTCGACGATCGCCTCCCCCATCGGCGTCACCAGGACCTCGTTCTTGTTGCGCTCGAAAAGGCGCACGCCCAGCTCGTCCTCGAGCTTGGCGAGCGCGAGCGAGAGCGTGGGCTGGGTGACATGGCACTTCTGGGCGGCGCGGCCGAAATGGCGCTCCTGCGCGAGGGCGACGACATAGCGGAGTTCGGTAAGGGTCATGGCGGGGATCGATTGGCCTTGGCAATGGGAAGTATATCCACAATCAATTGGACGAATCAATCACCAGGGCGGAAAATAGCGACATTCCTCAATTCAAACCCTCACAGGAGATCCCAGCATGATCCAGAACAAGGAAGGCCAGCGCGTTCCCGCCGTCACGTTCCGCACCCGCGAGGACGGGCAATGGAAGGACGTCACCACCGAGCAGCTCTTCGCCGGCAAGACGGTCATCGTCTTCGCCCTCCCCGGCGCCTATACGCCCACCTGCTCCACCACGCACCTGCCGCGCTACAACGAGCTGGCGCCCACCTTCTCTAGGCTGGGCGTGGACGAGATCGCCTGCCTGTCGGTGAACGACGGCTTCGTGATGGGCGAGTGGCAGAAGGACCAGGACGCGCCCAACGTCACCTTCATCCCCGACGGCAACGGCGAGTTCACGGAGAAGATGGGCATGCTCGTGGACAAGTCGGACCTCGGCTTCGGCAAGCGCTCGTGGCGCTACTCGATGCTCGTGAAGGACGGCGTGATCGTGAAGCAGTTCATCGAGCCCGAGAAGGAAGGCGACCCGTTCGAGGTCTCCGACGCCGACACGATGCTCAAGTACCTCGCGCCCGCCGCGAAGGCCCCGGACCCCGCCGTGATCTTCACCAAGGCCGGCTGCCCGCACTGCGCCCGGGCCAAGGCGCTGCTCGAGGCGAACGGCGTGGCCTACGAGGAAGTGGCGCTCGGCAAGAGCGTGACCTTCTCCACCATCCGCGCGGTCTCCGGCCGCGGCACGGCGCCGCAGGTCTTCATCGGCGGCCGCCACATCGGCGGCGCGGACGAACTCGCGGCGTGGTTCGCGAAGGGCGAGAAGCTCGCAGCCTGACCTCCCCCCTCCCCTCCGCGGGGCCGGCCTTCAGGCCTGCCCCGCCCTGTCCAGGAGAATGAAATGAAGTTCGTCACCGTCGACGTGGCCGTCATCGGCGCCGGCACGGCCGGGCTCGCGGCGTACCGCGCCGCCCGGGCGCGGGGCGCGCGCGCCGTGATCATCGAGTCCGGCCCCCACGGCACGACCTGCGCGCGCGTAGGCTGCATGCCCTCCAAGCTCCTCATCGCCGCGGCCGAGGCCTCGCACGCGATCGACGCGGCGCCGGGATTCGGCGTGCACGTCGACGGCGCGAAGCGCGTGGACGGCCGCGAGGTGATGGACCGCGTGCGGCGCGAGCGCGACCGGTTCGTGGGCTTCGTGGTCGAGGGCGTCGGGAGGATCCCGGCCGACGACCGCATCGAGGGCCGCGCGCGCTTCGTGGACCGCCGAACGCTGGAGGTCGACGGCCACACGCGCGTCACCGCGCGCGCCATCGTCATCGCCACGGGCTCCCGCCCGGCCATCCCCGCGATGCTCGCGGCGGCCGGTGACCGGCTCGTCGTGAACGACGACGTGTTCTCGTGGGAGACGCTGCCGCGCTCCGTGGCGGTCTTCGGCCCGGGCGTCATCGGGCTGGAACTCGGCCAGGCGCTCTCCCGGCTGGGCGTTCGCGTGGTCGTGCTCGGCCGCGGCGGGCGCGTGGGGCCGCTCACCGACCCCGTGGTGCGCGACGCGTTCCTGGAAGCGATCTCCGACGGGCTCTATGTCGACCCGGACGCGCACGTGAAGCGCGTCGCCCGCATCACCGAGGGCGTCGAGGTCGAGTACACGCGCGTCGACGGCACCGTTCGCGTGGAGTCGTTCGACTGGCTGCTCGCGGCCACGGGGCGCCGCCCCAACGTGGACGGGCTGGGCCTCGAGGCGCTCGGGCTCGAGCTCGACGCGAACGGCGTGCCCGGATTCGACCCCGCCACGCTGCGCGTCGGGGACACGAACCTCTTCATCGCCGGCGACGCCGCCAACTTCATTCCGCTGCTGCACGAGGCGGCCGACGAAGGCCGCATCGCCGGCGACAACGCCGCAAGCCTGCCGGAAACGACCCCCGGCCACCGCCGCATGCCGCTCGCGATCGTCTTCACGGACCCGCAGGTCGCCATCGTGGGTCCCGGCTTCGACAAGCTCGCGCCGGGCACCTTCGAGGCCGGCGAGGTCTCCTTCGCCGACCAGGGGCGGTCGCGGGTGATGCTGCGCAACCGCGGCCACCTGCGCGTCTACGCGGACCGGGCCACCGGCCGTTTTCTCGGCGCCGAGATGGCCGGGCCGGCCGCCGAGCACATCGGGCACTTGCTCGCGTGGGCCGCGGCGAACAGAATGACCGTCGCATCCATGCTCGAGATGCCCTTCTACCACCCGGTGGTGGAGGAAGGGCTCCGGACGGCGCTCCGGGACCTCGACGCGAAACTTCGTTCGCCCCAGGCCATCGCCGCGTAGACGGCGTCCCGGGGCCCCGGGTCCCGGAGGGCGCCGTCATGCCGGTTGAAATGAAGAAGTTCGGCTTCCGCATCCGCACGCGCGGAGGCTCCGTCGTCGAGAACCTCACCATCCAGGGGCGCGACCGGGAGGAAGCCGAGCGCAAGCTCCGGCAGGTCTACCACCACTGCGTGGTCCTGGAGGCGAGCGAGCTCATGGGGGCGTCGCCCGCGGACGCCTCCGACTTCGAAGGGCTCATCACGCTGATCGCCGACGAGGGCCGGCGGGGCGAAAGCTAGCCGGGGGGCCTCAGGCGACGGCCGCGAGCGGCTCGCGTTGCACCGGGCCGGGCGCCTCGCCCAGGAAGCCCGTCGCCTCGAGTTCCTCGAAGAGCGCCGCGTAGTCGGCCGCGCCGCGGCTCGCCGGCGCGTGCGCGAACACGTCGCGCTCCCGGAACGGGCTCTCGGCGATGCTCACGTTCTCGGAGATGCGGCTTTCGGCGAGGTCGGCCCCGAAGCGCGCCTTGAAGGTCTCGAGGATGTCCCACGACATGCGGCGGCGCCCGTCGAAGCGCGTGATCACGTAACGCCGCTCGATGCGGCGCCCGACCACGCGCGAGAGGGCGTTGAGCGTGCGGTCGACCTGCATCGCTCCCTTCACCGCGAGGTAGTCGGCGGAAACCGGGACGAGCACGCGCTCGGCCGCGAAGATGGCCGAGAGCGAGAGCACGCCCAGCATCGGGCAGCAGTCGATGAGCACGCAGCCGGCCTCGCCCAGGCCGTCGCGGGCGAGCCCGATGCGCAGCCGGTTGAGGACGTTGGGGCCCTTGCCGAACTGGGTGTCGACCTTGGCGAGCTCGATGTGCGCGGGAATGACCGGCCAGCCGAGGGGCGAGGCCGCGACGAGGCCCGAAAGCGGCCGGGCGTCGCGGTAGAACGCGTAAACGCTCGCGTCAGGCGACGACGGGAGGACGCCCGCGATGGCGGAAAGGTGCCCCTGCGGGTCGAGGTCGATCGCGACCGGCACGCGCCCGTGCGCCGCGACGGCGGCGGCGAGGTTGAGGGCCGTCGTCGTCTTGCCGACGCCGCCCTTCTGGTTGAACACCGCGATTCGGGCCACGGAAACCTGCCGGAAGGTCCTTGGAAACGGAGGCGCGCCCCGCCTCTGGCGGGGGCGTAGGCGCTTGCAGGCCCATACTAGGCACGAAATCAGTGGGTTGGCAATAGTTCCTGCTGCGCCACCTCAAGAATGCCGCGCAAGATCCTGACCGGAATGCCCCTCCTCAGAGAAGCGTCGGAAAACGCGTGGCGAACTGGCGCAGGTTGTCGGTGATGATCCCGTCGGCGCCCCAGCCGAGCAGGCGCTCGGCCTCCGGCGGGTCGTTCACCGTCCACACCAGCACGCGCAGGCCCGCCGCGTGCGCGCGGTCGACGAGTTCGCGCGTGGCGTGCTGCCGGGCGCAGTGCAGGGAAACGGCCTCGAGCGAGGCCATGCGCTCGAAGTCCGCATCCGTCGGCGCCCCCACGATGAAGCCGCGCGGAAGCGCCGGCGCCGCCTCCTTCGCCGCGAGCAGGGCCGCGAAGGAGAAGGAAGACAGCAAGGGGGGAACGGCGGCGCCATCCCACAGCTTCTCGGCGCGCAAGGCGAGTTCGCGTCCGGTCTCGCGGTCGGTGCCCGGCACGGGCTTGATCTCGATGTTCGCCAGCGTGCCCCGCTCCCGGAGGAGCCGGGCGGCCTCGTCGAAACGCGCGATGGGCTCGCCCCGGAACGCGTCCGAGAGCCACCCCCCCGCGTCGAGCCCGGCAAGCTCTTCCCACGTCCTCGCGCCGGCCGGCCCGCTGCCCGAGGTGGTGCGGTCGAGCGTCGCGTCGTGCAGCAGGATGGCGACGCCGTCGCGCGTGAGCTTCACGTCGAACTCCGCGGCGCGGAAGCCGAGAGACTGGCCCAGGCGCAGGGCGGCGAGCGTGTTCTCGGGGGCGAGCGAGCCGCCGCCGCGGTGGGCGACGAGCGTCGGGTAGGGCCAGGCCTTCATGGCGAGAGGGCGACGCGGTGCAGGACGATCACCGCGATCGCGAGGACGAGATAGGCATAGCAGGCCGCCAGCAGGTCGTCGAGCATCACGCCGAAACCGCCCTTCACCCGCGCCTCGAACTGGCGGATGGGAAACGGCTTCCAGACGTCGAAGAGCCGGAAGAGCCCGAAGGCGACCAGCTGCAGCACGAGGCTCGCCGAGGCGAGTGCCGCGAGCGGCAGGAAGGCGACGATCTCGTCCCAGACGAGGGCGCCGTGGTCCGCCACGCCGAGGTTCCTCCCGGCCACGCCGCAGGCCCAGACGCCGAGGAAGAAGAGCGGGATGGCGAGGAAGGCGATGGCGAGCGGGGGGAGCGCCAGCGCGAGCAGCCAGTAGAGCGCGAGCCCGGCCAGCGTGCCGAAAGTGCCGGGCGCCACCGGGGCGAGCCCCGCCCCGAAGCCCAGGGCGATGAAGTGCGCGGGGTGCGCGACGAGGAAGCGCGCGTCAGGCCGCGGTGAAGTGGTCGAATCCACGCCCGTCGATCGCGATCGGCTTGTCGTCCTCCCCGAGGAGGGAGACCCCCTTGCCCTTGCGGATCTCGCCGATTCGGGTGAGCGGGACGCCCAGCACCTCGGTGAGATCCTCGATGGAATCGCGCGCGCTGGCCGGGGCAGTGAAGCAGAGCTCGTAGTCGTCCCCGCCCGCCACCACCGCCGTGAGGCCCGCGGGCGTGTCGATGTGCTTCGCGCCGATCGCCGAGACCGGCAGCCGCTCGCACTCGACCGTCGCTCCCACCTTCGAGAGCGCGCAGATGTGGCCGAGGTCGGAAAGCAGGCCGTCGGAGATGTCGATGGCGCTCGTGGCCAGCCCGCGCAGGGCCTGCCCGAGCCTCACCCGCGGGAGGGGCTCGTAGAGGCGCATCACCGCCTCCATGTAGTCGCCCTCCGCGAGCTTGAGCAGGCCGCGCCGGTGCGCGACCGCGAGCGCCGCGTCGCCGAGGTTGCCGGAGACCCAGACGTCGTTGCCCGCCTTGGCGCCGCTTCGCCGCAGCGACGCGCCCGCCGGCACCTCGCCCATGATGGTGACCGTCATCGTGAGGGGGCCGCGCGTCGTGTCGCCGCCGATGAGGGACACCCCGAACTCCTCGGCCAGGTCGAAGAAGCCCTTGGCGAACTTCGCCAGCCACTCGTGGTTCACGTCGGGAACGGTGAGCGCGAGCGTGGCCCAGTAGGGCATGGCGCCCATCGCGGCCATGTCCGAGAGGTTCACCGCGAGCGCCTTGTGCCCCAGCGTCTCCGGGTCGACGTCGGGGAAGAAGTGGGTGCCGGAGACCATCGTGTCGGTGGACACGGCGAGGTCCATGCCGTTGGAGACGTCGACGAGGGCGCAGTCGTCGCCGACGCCCAGGACGGCGTTCTTCGCGGGCCGCGTGAAATGGCGGGCGATGAGGTCGAACTCGGGGGAGAGCTTGATCATGCTTCAGCCTTCTTCGGGGCGGCAGGTCGCGCGCGAGGCTTCGCAGCCTGCCTGGGTTTCCTTTCAGCCGTGCGACCGGCCGCCACCTCGTCCGGGCGCAGCGCGAGCGCGACCCGGTCGAGGATGCCGTTCACGTACTTGTGCCCGTCGGTCCCGCCGAAGCGCTTGGCGAGCTCGATGGCCTCGTTGATCGACACGCGGTACGGCATCTCGGGGGCGTGGGCGATCTCCCAGGCGCCCATCAGCAGGATCGCCTTCTCGACCGGGCTCACCTCCCCCCACTTGCGGTCGGCCAGGGGCTCGAGCAGGGACTGGAGACCTTCTGCCTCGCCGATCACGCCGGAGAGCTCCGCCTTGAGGAAGGCCTCGTCGGCCGCCGCGTAGCCTTCCAGCTCCGCGAGGTCGCGGCGGATCGCGGCGGCGCTCGCGCCTGTCATCTGCCACTGGTAGAGGCCCTGCAGCGCGAACTCGCGCGCACGGCGTCGCGGCGACCTCATCCGCCTACCGCCTTCAGGAGATTGGCCATCTCGACGGCGACGCGGGCCGCCTCCGCGCCCTTCACCGACGCGCGTTCCCGCGCCTGCTCCTCGGTGCTCGTTGTGAGCACGGCGTTGGCCACCGGGACGCCGGTCTCCAGCTGCACCTCGAGGATGCCGCGCGCGCTCTCGTTGGAGACCACCTCGAAGTGGTAGGTCTCGCCGCGGACCACGGCGCCGAGCGCCACCAGCGCGTCGTATCGCCGCCCGAACCCGCGCGTGCGCAGCGCGAGCGCCTGCAGGGCGAGCGGGATCTCGAGCGCGCCCGGCACGCTCACCACGTCGATGTCGGCCGGCGCGACGCCGAGGTTCACGAGCTCGCGGTCGCAGGCCGTGAGGAGCTCGCGCACGATCTCCTCGTTGAAGCGGCTCCACACGATGGCCACGGCGAGGCCGTCGCCCTTCAGGTCGGTGGCGATCGCGGTCATAGGGCCTTCACCTGCGTGGCGTCGTCGGGCGAGACGTACTCGACCACTTCCAGCCCGAAGCCGGCCATGCTGGGGATGCGCTTGGGCCGCGCGAGCACGCGCATGCGGCCGACGCCCAGGTCGCGCAGGATCTGCGCGCCGATGCCGTGCAGCTTCGGGTCCCACTTGCGCACCGCCCGCGCCGGCGAGGCCGCGGGCGAGAAGCGCTGCAGGATCTCGTCGGCCGGCTCGTGGCGGCGCAGCAGCACGATCACGCCCTCCTTGTGGTGGGCGATGATGCGCATGGCGTCCTGCACCGAGTAGGCGTGGCGGCTCGCGTCGAAGTCGAAGACGTCGATGGAGTGGAAGGGCTCGTGCACGCGCACGAGCACGGGGCGGTCGGGCGCGGGCTCGCCGCGCACCAGGGCGTAGTGCAGGTCGTTCGCCGCCGTGTCGTGGTAGACGCAGAGCCGGAACGGGCCGTAGGGCGTGGCGATCGACCGGTCGGCCACGCGCTCGATCAGCTTCTCGTTCACGCTGCGGTGGCGGATGAGGTCGGCGATGGTGCCGAGCTTGAGGCCGTGGCGCTCGGCGAACGCGACGAGGTCCGGCAGGCGCGCCATCTCGCCGTCGGGCTTCATCACCTCGCAGATGACGGCCGCCGGCGTGAGCCCGGCGAGCTCCGCCAGGTCGCAGCCGGCCTCGGTGTGCCCGGCGCGCACCAGCACGCCGCCGTTCTGCGCCATCACCGGGAAGATGTGCCCCGGCTGCACGATGTCCGCGGGCTTCGCGTGCTTGGCGACGGCGACCCTCACCGTGCGCGCGCGGTCGGCGGCCGAGATCCCCGTGCTCACCCCCGTGGCCGCCTCGATGGAGACGGTGAAGGCCGTGCCGTGGGGCGAGCGGTTGTCGCTCACCATCAGCGGCAGCGCGAGCTGCGTGCAGCGCTCCTCG
>Ga0209477_1000269_pt1 | contig 31439 bp, 31 predicted proteins | sample KloWWTupernatant_FD_187180 | JGI IMG/M metagenome (GOLD analysis project Ga0209477, IMG submission 187180) | Active sludge microbial communities from Klosterneuburg, Austria, studying microevolution and ecology of nitrifiers - Klosterneuburg... | ecosystem: Engineered > WWTP > Aerobic digester >...
CGTTCGTGCTCCGCGCGCGAAACCCCGCTCGCGATCTCACCATCGGCGGTCGCCACGTGGTGTTCACCTCGGTGGGTGGCCCGGCCTTCGCCAGCGATGCCGAGCGGGGGCGGCGGCCCGGTTCGCACGCGGAGCAGGCCGAGTACCTGCGCGTCATCCAGGCGCTCGACGTCATCCAGCAGGAGGGTGGTGGCCCGTTCGAGGCGATGGACCTCGCGCCCGAGACCCGCCACCTCGATCTGTGCCTGTCGCTGATCCGGCTGCTCGACAAGAACTGGCAGGGCATCGCACTCGGGCGCGACCGCGCCGCCGATTGCATCGACATGGCGGCCATTGCGTTGGGCACCGATCGCGACGGCCTTGCGGCTGCGCCGGCATTGCTGACCATCGTCAACACGAACACACCGCTCACGCTCGACATCCCGATGGCAGAAGGGTTGATCGAGCTCGCCGGCGCCGGTCAAGCGGTGTGCGTGACGCCCTTCACGCTGGCCGGTGCGATGGCTCCCGCCACCCTGGCCGGTGCACTGGCGCTGCAGAACGCCGAGATGTTGGCGGTGGGCACCCTCATCCAGTTGGTACGACCCGGCGCACCGATGATGTACGGCTCGTTCACCTCCAACGTCGACATGCGCAGCGGCTCGCCTGCCTTCGGCACGCCGGAGTACACGAAGGCGGCCCAGGCCAGCGGCCAACTGGCTCGCCGGTACGGCCTGCCGTTCAGGTCGTCGAACACCACCACGTCCAACGCGGTCGATGCACAAGCCGCGTACGAGAGCGCGATGTCGCTGTGGGGCGCCGTGATGGGCGGCGCCAACCTGGTCAACCACGCTGCCGGGTGGCTGGAGGGAGGGCTCACGGCCAGCTTCGAGAAGCTGATCATCGATGCCGAGATGCTGCAGATGATGGCCTCCTACCTGCAGCCGATCGAAGTCGACGACGCCTCGCTGGGGCTCGAGGCCATCGGTGCCGTTGGCCCTGGCGGCCACTTCTTCGGCTCACCGCACACACTCGAGCGCTACGAGCACGCCTTCTACTCACCGCTGGTCAGCGATTGGCGCAACTTCGAGACGTGGGCCGAGAGCGGCTCACCGGACACGACCGAGCGAGCTCATCGCATCTGGCGCCGACTGCTCGACGAGTCGGTGTCGCCAACCCTCGATGCGGCCATCGACGACGAGCTGGTCGAGTTCGTCGCGCACCGCAAGGAAGTGCTGAGCCGCTGATCAGCCGTCGACGCGGGGTAGGGCAAGCCCTACCGTGCACATGCCAGCAGCCCGGATGGTGCCGAGCGCCGTGCATCGTCATCGTGGAGACATGCTCCGCCAACTCGCCGCCGCCTCGTACCGCCACCGTCGACTCACGCTGCTCATCTGGGTAGCAGCCGTGGTCGGCATCTCCTTCGCCGCGTCCGCGAGCGGTGGCGAGTTCGCGAGCAATGGTCGCTTGCCCGGCACCGACAGCGACCGTGCGTACGAGTTGCTGTTGCGCGAGTCGCCCGGCGACAACAACATCGAAGGTGACATCGTGCGGGTGGTGTTCGCCGACCCGGCGGGCCTGGCCGATGCAGGCGTGGCCGCGCGCATCGACGGATTCCTCGATCGCGTTGACGCGATGCCGTCGGTGCTGAGCAGCCCAGCGCGAGCCACCGACCTGCAACTGTCGGCCGACGGCGCTGTGGGTGTTGCGACGATCGCGCTCGCAAAGGACGACGAAGGGGTGGTCGATCAGCTGCTCGAGCAACGTGCTGCGCTGGCAGCGGACGGCACGACGGTGGAGTACGGCGGCTACCGCTTCCAGAACGGAGGCGTGCCGACCACCGAGGTGTTCGGTCTGCTCGCGGCGGTGGTCATCCTGCTGATCTCGTTCGGTTCGCTGGTGGCGGCGGGTCTGCCCATCGTCACCGCGCTGTTCGGCATCGCGATCGGTCTCGGGGGCGTGCAACTGTGGTCCGCGGCGGTCGACACTCCCGACTTCACCGTGCAGGTTGCCTCGATGGTGGGTCTCGGCGTGGGCATCGACTACGCGCTGTTCATCGTCACTCGCTACCGCGAGGCACTGCGCCGCACCGGCGACCCGTTCGCCGCCACGATGGAGGCGATCGACACCGCCGGCCGGGCGGTGGTGTTCGCTGGTGTCACGGTGATGATCTCGTTGCTGGGGATGCTGCTGATGGGGCTGTCGTTCTTGAACGGGTTGGCGCTGGGCACCTCTTCGGCGGTGATGGTGGCGGTGCTTGCCGCCGTCACGTTGCTGCCGGCCTCACTGGGGTTCGTGGGCCGCAACATCGACAGGTTGTCGATCCACCGTCGCGACGAGCGCGCCGGCGAATCCGGCTGGCATCGGTGGAGCCGGTTCGTGCAGCGCCACCCCGTCGCCTGCGCGGTTGCCGGGCTGGGCCTGCTGGGGGCGCTGGTCGTGCCGGCGTTCGCGATGCGGTTCGCGTCGGCCGATGCCGGCAACGACCCACGAAGCAGCACGACCAGAGCCGCCTACGACACGTTGGCCGACGGGTTCGGCGCCGGCTACAACGGGCCCTTGCTGGTGGTGGCCAGGCTCGACGGCGACCCCTCGGCCGCTGAGCGTCTCGCCGGCGCGATTGCCGCCACGCCCGGAGTGGCGGCCATCGACGACGTGTACACCGTGCCGGCGGGAAGGATCGCCGTCATCACCGTGGTACCGACCACCGGCCCGCAGGACGAGCGCACCGCCGCGCTGGTGCACCAGCTGCGTACCGATGTCATCCCCGCCAGCGGTGTTGTCGCCCACGTGGGCGGCCAAACGGCCGGCGACGTCGACTTCGCCGAGCAGATGTCGTCACGGCTGCCCATCTTCATCGGCGCAGTGCTGCTGCTCAGCTTCCTGTTGCTGATGGTGGTCTTCCGCTCGCTGCTCGTGCCGTTGAAGGCGGTGCTGTTGAACCTGCTCTCCATCGGCGCCGCGTACGGCGTGCTGGTGGCGGTGTTCCAGTGGGGCTGGCTGGGTTGGATCGTGGGGGTGGAGGAAGGGGCACCGATCGAGCCGTGGGCGCCGATGATGTTGTTCGCGATCGTGTTCGGCCTTTCGATGGACTACGAGGTCTTCCTGTTGTCGTCGGTGAAGGAGCGTGTGGATCGCGGCGAGAGCAACAGCCAGGCGGTGGTCGAGGGCCTGGCCAGCACGGCGCGTGTGATCACCGCGGCCGCTGCCATCATGGTGTGCGTGTTCGGCACCTTCGTCCTCGGCGATCTCCGCGCGATCAAACTGATCGGTCTCGGGCTGGCCGTGGCCGTGCTGCTCGACGCCACGGTGGTGCGCATGGTGTTGGTGCCCGCCACCATGGAGCTGCTCGGCGATCGCAACTGGTGGTTGCCGCGGCGCCTGGGCCGAATGCTGCCGCAAGTGCACGTCAGCGACCCGCCGACGCCAGTCGCGCCGGTTCGTGCGCTGGTCGAGGTGCGGTGATGGCCGCCCTGCTGAAGAAGTGGTACGGGCCGCTCGCTCGCGGTCGAGTGTGGAAGGAGTCGGTGCACCTGCTCGCCGACCTCGTGGTCGGCATCGGGCTGTTCACCGCGGTCGTCACGATGCTGTCGCTCAGCGTTGGCCTGATGGTCACGCTCATCGGCGTGCCACTACTGGTTGCCACCGTGGTCGGCGGCCGTGCCATCGGCACGGTCGAGCGCGCACGAGTCGCCGCGCTGCTGGGTGTGGCGCTTCCCGCGCATGCCCCGCTCGTGTGGCACGGTGGGCTGTGGCAACGGGCCAAGCAGGCACTTGCCGATCGGCCGGGTTGGCGCGGGCTCGCCTACGGGTTACTGATGCTGCCATGGGGTGTCATCACGTTCACCGCCACGGTCGTGATCTGGTCGGTCACGCTCTCGATGGCAACGCTGCCACTGTGGGGTTGGCTGGCCGATCCGCCGCCCGCGTTCGACCTCGACGGGGTGACCTACGAGCCAGGGGAGTGGCCGTTGGGGCTCCTCTCGCTCGGAGCCGGGCTGGTGGGTCTGCTGCTGTTGGCCGTCGTGCCGCGGGTGATCCATGGCATCGCCGCGGCCGATGTCGCGCTGGCGCGAAGCCTGCTCGCGGCCAATGCCGAGGAGCAGCTGCAGCAGCGCGTGAGCGAGTTGGAGGTGAGCCGTGAGGCCTCGGTCGAGTCGTCGGCCAGCGAGCTGCGCCGCATCGAGCGCGACCTGCACGACGGCGCCCAGCAGCGGCTGGTGAGCTTGGCGATGAACCTCGGAATGGCGAAGGAACGCCTCGCTGACACCGACGACGAACGTGCCAAGGAGATGGTCGCACTCGCTCACGACGAGGCCAAGCAGGCAATCGTCGAGCTGCGCGACCTGGTGCGCGGCATCCACCCCGCAGTGCTCACGGATCGCGGTCTCGACGCGGCGGTCTCGGCGCTCATCGCGCGGTGCCCGGTTCCCGTCGAACTGCACAGCGACCTGCCCCGGCGCCTGTCGCCCGCTGTCGAGGCGACGGCGTACTTCGTGGTGGCGGAGGCACTCACCAACGTGGCCAAGCACAGCCACGCGCGCAGCGCGCTGGTGCGCCTCGTGGAGGTCGACGATCACCTGCTGATCGAGGTGCACGACGACGGTGGCGGCGGTGCCACCGACGCGGCCGGCGGCGGATTGCGCGGGTTGCGCGATCGTGTCGCCGGGGTCGAGGGCCGGTTGCGCATCGCCAGCCCGCCCGGTGGGCCTACGGTCGTGAGCGTGGAGCTGCCATGCGGATCGTGATCGCCGAGGATTCGGTGCTGCTGCGCGAAGGCATCACCCGGCTGCTCGCCGAGTACGGCCACGAGGTGGTTGCTGCAGAGGGCGATGCCACCCGGCTGCTGGCCGTGGTGACGCACCACCAGCCGGATCTGGTGATCGTGGATGTGCGCATGCCGCCCACGCACACCGATGAGGGGTTGCGCGCCGCAGTGGAGCTGCGCACGCAACGACCGGCGACGCCGGTGCTGGTGCTCTCGCAGTACGTGGAGGAGCGCTACGCCACCGAACTACTGGCGCTGGGCACCGTGGGCGTGGGCTACCTCCTGAAGGAACGGGTCGCCGATGTGCGCGAGTTCGTCGAGGCCGCGTGCCGCGTTGCCGATGGCGGCACAGCCCTCGATCCGGAGGTGGTGTCGCAGCTGTTCGCCCGCAGCAGGCGGCGCGACCCGCTCGCGTCACTGACACCTCGCGAACGAGAGGTGCTCTCGCTGATGGCGCAGGGCCTCTCCAACCTCGCGGTTGCGGAGCGGCTCGTGGTCAGCGCCGGCGCAGTGGAGAAGCACATCTCGTCGATCTTCACCAAGCTGGATCTGGCCCCGTCGGAGCACGAGCACCGCCGAGTGCTGGCGGTGCTGCGCTACGTGGCAGGGGAGTAGCGCCCGCGTCGCGCCCTCCTGTCACGCCTGGATCGGCACGCGCACGGAGCGGCCGCGGATGCCGATGACGAGCAACACCACACCGACGCCGATCACCACCACGCCACCGATGAGCAGGATGTTGCCGATGAGGTGGGCGGTCTCGCTGAGAGTAGCGACGGAGTAGAAGTCGCCCGGTGAGGTGTGCCCGTCTCGCCATGCGCACGTCACCGTGGTGGCGCCTGCGCGCCCCTCGAAGCTGCCCGCCTCGCGGCCGGCCGACGTCTCCAGCCGCGAGCCGCTCGAGGCCGTGTCCACCTCTTGCGCGGAGCCATCCGGGTGCATCACCGAGCACTGCAGGTTCTGCACAGGGATCTGGTCGGGCGACACCCCCGTGGCCTCGGGCAGCAGGATGATGCCGTAGGTCTCGTCGTCGGCCGGGAAGCTGATCGGGCTACCGACCGCGGCGCGGCCCTCGGCGGTGGCCACTTCCAGCGCTTGGGTGGCGAATGCGAGCGCGGCGCCGCCCAGCGTGATGCCCAGGCCGGCGATGCAGCAGGCGAGACCGGCGATGAAGGGCCGCCGACGCCGCTCGGTGATCACTCGCATCCGCGCGACGGGCACGGCCGCAGGGGGAGTGGGGGAGGAGGCGGGCAGCACTCAGCGACCCTTCTGCTTGGCCTCGAACAGCTCGCCGTACTTGGCCCCGATTCGCCAGTCGCTGCGCAACTTGCTCTGCCACGCCGCCGACGTCGCCGCCCAGGTGCCGCTGGCCACGCCGTGGCGCTGCGCATAGGCGTCGTAGTCGGCGGGGGCGACGCGCTCCTTGATCAACCCCACTTCGATGGCCGCCAGCGTGTCGAGGCTGATGCCGCCGATCAGTTCGCCGGCGTCCGCGTTGTCGACCTGGCCGCGCACATCCGAGATCGGCGGCGTCGCCATCGGCTGGTGCACCACCGGTTCGGGGCGCAGCGCAGCAGCCGACACGCCGACACCGGGGTTGTGCATCGCGGCCGAGGGCCAGTCGATGGTCACCTTGTCCTGGCGGCGGTCGTTCACCCAGCACGGCAGCTGTGCGCCCACCACTGCGAGGTGGCCGGCGTAGAACGGCACCTCCAGCTTCTTCACCTGTACGGCGTAGGCCTCCTCGCCAGGAAGCTGCACCACCACGTCGAAATCGATCGCGGAACCCATCCCGAACATCACCGACCGTTCGCCGATCGAGCTGACCACCAGGGAAGCGGGGGAGCCCTTCTTGGCTGCACTGTGCATCGACTCCTCTTCGTCGACGATGCCGGCGGAAGGTGGCTCCTTCATCATCTTCCAGCGATCGAGCGTGTGCGCGGCGTGCACGCCGAACGGCGCGACCGACGCCGGCCAGTCGATGGCGGCAGCATCGCCCAACTGACGCACCACCAACGGCATCCCCAACCGCACGGCCTCCGACCCCGAGATGTGCTGACGAATGCCCAGCACGCCTGCGCCGGCAACACCGACGCGGAAGTGGTAGATCGGCTTCCGGTTGTTGTCGTCGTGCGTGTACTTGACGAGGATGCCTTCCAGGACGGCACCGGCAGCGGTTCCCTTCGCCAACACCTTCTCCGCATCCGGCCCACCGAACAATCCCATCAGAATCCACCTCTCGTCAGCGTGTGCAGCGCAGTACCGGAGAGTCTGACCCAACGAGAGAGGGCCGCGTCACCACAGCAATCGAGGGAGATCGCGGTTACCTTGCTCATGTGAGTTGGCTGGGGTCGAGTTGGTGCATCGTCGGTGCCTACATCCTGGTCTCCATCCTCACGCTCATCCTCGGCAGCGTCGAGGTTGCCCGCCGGCGAGGGGGGAGCGAGGGTCACCTCTGGCCGGCCTTCTGGTTCGGGACGACGATCCTGCTGCTGGCGATGGCCGTAGGTCGGGCGGGCGACCTCGGCGGGCTGCTCGCCGACTTCGGTCGCCGGCAGGCACGCTCCGAAGGGTGGTATCAAACCCGGCGATCGTTGCAGGCAGTCGTTGTCGGCTCGATCGCGGCGGTGTGGGCGGTGGCGGTCATCATCGCGATCTGGCGGGTGCCCGAGCGTCGACGGCGCTACTTGCCCCCGGCGCTGCTGGTCTTCACGTTGGTCTGCTTTGCGGGCATCAGGATCATCTCCCTGCACCAGATCGATGCCGTGCTGCTGCGCCGAGACCTCGCCGGTGCACCCATCGGCATCATCATCGAACACATCGTGCTGCTGGCCATCTTCACGGCATCGCTGACGATGCTGGTCTCGTCCGTACGCCGACGTCGCCGCAAGCCGGCCGCGGCTGATGCGACCGACCGGCGCTCCTCGGCTCCTCAGTCGCCCGTCCCTTCATCGGAGCCGGGCTGAGCAGCGCGGCAAATGGCCTCGAGCGGTTCTGGGTCACGGCACAGAAGGAACCCACGTCTGTGCCGTGACCCAGCCAGCCAGAGCGGCGAGTGGTGGTACACCGCACGACACTCAGTCGTCTCTAACTGACATAACGATGATTATGGGCGATATGTCCAACAAGGAGGTGAGCGCTTGCGTCTGTGCGCTCCCGCTCGCCGTGCGGTCGGCGGTTTCGGGCTGCCGAATTCGTGGCGGGTGGCCGCAGCCCGATGTTGCCGGCGGACTCGGTCGGCCGGCGGGCCGGTGCACCGGCGAATTCGTGACGGGTGGCCGCAGCAGCCGATCTGGCCGGTCGTCGACTGGTCGAGCGACGACCGACGACGCGACGGAAGGCACCGCTCGCCTGTCGGAGCGCCTCTGCGGACGCCGAGTTTCGTCATGACGAAAAGACCTGGGCATCGCAGGTGCGGGCGTCAACGGGCCGGTGGCTGCAACTCGCGGTCGCGCAGCGGCCGTGCGGCCTCGAGCAACCACTCGACGATGCTGTGCAGCTCGCGCACGCTCGGCTTGGCGCCGGCCGCGGCAAGATCCCGCTCGGCGTCGTTGACCGCGCAGGCCAGCACGTACAGCTCATCGTGCAGTCGATCGAGTTCGTCCTTGGTGATGATCAGTTCGCTCTCGCTGAGCTGCAGCTCGGCGGCGCGTTGCTTGCCGACCCAGTGCCATTGCCGGCATGCCTGCGAGCAGAACTCGCGCGGGCGCCCCATCTTCTGCGACGGCAGCACCCGCCGGCACCACTTGCACCGCGACCGCTCTTCGCTGCTCGACTCGTCGACTTCCGTCATGACGAAAGGCTAGGGCACGGGCGCTCGGCGCTCAGCGATCCATCAACGCGTTGCCGACCTGCCATGCGGCTTCGGCGCGGTCGAGGCGTTGCGTTGCCTCGCTGCGCAACCGGTCGGCCACGCCGGCGACGAGGACGTTCATCAACGCCAGGGTGCCCACGTGGCTGTCGAAGGGCCCACCGCCGGCAGCCGCCACGGTGAGCGTGCGCTCGGCGATCGCCGCCAACGGTGACAGCAGGCTGTCGGTGATGGCAACACACCACACTCCCCTGTTGTGCGCCGCACGTGCCGCATCGATCACCCAGCGGTCGTAGCGGCGCAGGTCGACCAGCACCAACACATCGCTGCGTCGCAGCTGGGCGACCGACCTGCGTACTGCGACATCGTTGCCGTCGAGCAGTTCGACGTCGTCGCGCAACGCATGCAGATCGGCGGTCAACTGGTGGGCAACGCCCAAGGATGCGTCGCCGGAGAGCACGAAGACCCGCGCGCCGTGCGCTGCGAGATGCGAAACGACGTCGGCCAGTGCGTCGGCCTCCAGCGCCCGCAACGTGGTGGTGACGTTGTCGAGCTCGAGTTGCAGGTGGCGACCGATGGCATCGGTGGCGGCAGGCTCGCGGATGCGCTCTGCCGCTGGCCGCAACTGGCCCGCGAGCGAGTGCTGCACCGACGCCTGCAGCCCGGTGAAACCGTCGTAGCCGAGCTTGCCGGCCAGGCGCACCACCGTCGCCGCCCCTGATGCCGCTGCTTCCGCCAACTCGGCCACCGTGCCGAATGCAACCAGCTGCGGGCGCTCGAGCACCACCTCTGCCACGCGGCGCTCGGCCGGCGTCAGTGACGTGTTGGCCCGTCCGATGCGCTCTGCCACTTCCACGGACCCGGATGGTACTTCCCCGAGCATGTTCGATACGGATGTTCCGAATGACGCTAGACTTGGAACGTACATTCCATTGGAGGAGGCGAACGATGACCACCATGACCGACCACGCACAGCCGCAGGTGATCGAGTCGCCGGAATGGGTTCCCATGCCGGTTCCTACCTGCAGCATCGGCGACCACGAGTTCGTGCGCACCGCCGGGCACGCCGGGCGGTTGCTGCCCGCTGTCATCCACGACGCGCTCGTCGACTTCGCCGACGCCCCTCCGCAAGCCGGGGCCATCGTGCTGCGCGGGCTTCCCGTGGGCTGCCTGCCGCAGACCCCCACTTCACCCACCGCCGCCACCGACAAGGACCGCGTGAGCGAGTTCACGCTGCTCACCGTCGCCCGCCGCTTGGGCCACCCGGTCGGCTACGAACCAGAGCATGGTGGCGACCTGGTCCAGAACCTGGTACCCGTGCAGGCCAACGCCGACCGGCAGGTGAGCACGTCGTCGAAGGTGACCCTCATGTTCCACACCGAGGCCGCCTTCCACCCGCACCGCCCGCGCTACCTGATGTTGCTGTGCCTGCGCGGCGACGAGCACGCGGTCACCACGCTGTCGTCGATCTTCGAAGTGCTGCCTCACCTTCCGGGTCGAGTCGTCGACACGCTGTTCCAGCCTCGCTTCCGGACTGCGGTCGACGAGAGCTACCTCCATGGTCGCTCCAACGTGCTGGGGGCCCCGATGAGCGTGCTCAGTGGCGAGCGCGACCGGCCGACGATGGTGTTCGACGCCGATCTGATGGTCGGCACCGACGACGAAGCCGACGATGCGCTCCTCGCGCTCTCCGCTGCCGTGGAGGCCAGGCACACCGGCCTTGCGTTGCAGGCCGGCGACCTGCTGGTCGTCGACAACAACGTGGCGGTACACGGCCGCACGCCCTACCAGCCACGATTCGACGGGTACGACCGTTGGCTGCAACGGTCGATGGCCGTGACCGACCTGTCGGCCAGCGCCGGCCAGCGCGTCGACCGCGTGATCGTCACCCACTTCGGCGCGTGACCAGCCCAGCCGCTGCGCTCGCACGTTAGGGTGCCGCGATGTCGATGCTGTTGGCGCGGTTCTGGTTGTTCATCTGGCGATGGCAGGCGGTGGAACCAACCGAGCCGGTACCGGCGCACTGCGTGATGATCGCGGCGCCGCACACCACCAACTGGGACTTCCCACTGACGCTCGCACTGGCGAAGGTGAGCGGCGTGCCCGTGTCGTGGCTCGGCAAGCGCACGCTGTTCAAGGGCCCGATGGGGCCGATCATGCGTCGACTGGGCGGGGTTGCCATCGACCGCAGCGCCCCGGGCGGCATGGTCGCTTCGCTGGCGAACGAGTTCTCCGTGCGCGACCAGTTGGCGCTGCTGGTGCCGGCGGAAGGCACACGCTCGCGCACCGAGTACTGGAAGTCGGGCTTCTACCGCATTGCCGAGCAGGCCCAGGTGCCGATCGTTCTCGCGTTCGTCGACCGCGCCACACGCACCGGCGGTTTCGGCCCCGCCATCACTGCATCTGGCGACATCGTTGCCGACATGGATCGCATTCGTGCGTTCTACGAGGGCAAGGAAGGCCTCAAAGCCGGTCGTTTCGGCCCCATCCGCCTCAAGGAGGAGTCGGCGGCCGAGCCCGTCACCTGATCGCCATCAGGCGCCGCCGAGCGCAAGCCAGGACTCGGCCACAGCCTGATCGCCGGAGGTCGACACGGCATTCGCCGGCACCGGCCGGCCCCACAGGCTGAGCAGCACGTGCTGAGCGTCGCCTCGTATGCAGGCCTCCGGCTCCACGCCCGGCGCAGCGATCTCCACTCGGCCGCTGCCGCCGTGCACCACCCACCGCTGGCCGGTATCGGTGGTCTCGGCGGCGAACGTGGTGGAGGGCACCACCAGGTGCTCACGAGTGATGAGGCGTGGCAGCATCACCGTCCAGTACTCGTCGATGCCGTCGGCGGCGAACTCGGCATCGATCGACGGAGACTGCCCGACAGCCCGTTGGGCGTCCCAGCGGTGTACCGACGCCTCCTGCGCCTGACGTCGGCGCCACAGGCCGGCCACCTTCGGCTCCACAGGGAACGGATGCCACGTGGGTTGCTGCGGGTCGAGATCGTGCAAGGTGGCGACCAGCCGCGCAGCGCCCTCGCGCAGCCACACGGCCAGCTGCCCCAGCTCCGATGGCGCGGGGTCGGCAGCAGGGTCGAGTTGCGGCACGGCGCCGGTGATGATGGCGGCTCTCGCCCACCGGTGCACGCCACCGAGATGAGCGCCCAGTTCCGGCAGTCGCCAGCCGGGGCAACCGGCGATCGGTGCATCCGCCGGCCCCGTCTCGACGGCGACGGAGAAGGCTTCTGCGTCGGTGGCCAGCAATGCAAGATGGTCGAGGGTCATGGCAGTCGAGAGTACGCCCGGCAGACTGGCCGACGATGATCAATTCCCGCGTTGCCACCATGCCACCCGCGCCCGATCGGGCCTTCGCCAGCGACAATGCGGCCGGCGCCCACCCGGCGGTGATCCAGGCGGTGGTGGCGGCCAACGACGGGCACGCACTCGCCTACGGCAGCGACCGCTGGACCGACGAGGCGCATGCTCGCTTCCGCGACCTGTTCGGCCCCACCAGCGAGACGTTCCTGGTGTTCAACGGCACTGGCGCCAACGTGATGTCGTTGGCCACGATGGTGCACCCAGCCGAGTGCGTGGTGTGCAGCGAGTGGGCGCACATCGCCGTCGACGAGGCCGGCGCACCCGAGCGTGCGCTCGGCGCCAAGCTGCTCACGCTGCCGGCCCCTGCCGCCAAGCTGGTGCCCGAGCAACTCGAGGGCCTGGCGCACCTGCAGGGCGTGCAGCACCACGCGCAACCCGGCGTGGTCAGCATCACGCAGAGCACCGAGCTGGGCACGGTGTACACACCCGACGAGGTGGCGGCACTGTGCGACACGGCGCACCGCATGGGCATGCTCGTGCACCTCGACGGCGCCCGGCTCTCGAATGCCACTGCCGCGTTGGGTGGCACCGTCGCAGCGCTGCGCAGCTTCACGGTCGATGCCGGCGTCGATGTGGTCAGCTTCGGCGGCACCAAGGCAGGCCTGCTCGGGGGTGAAGCCGTGGTGTACCTCGACGCGGCCCTGGCGCAGCGCGCGAAGTACGTGCGCAAGATGGTGAACCAGTTGCCGTCGAAGATGCGCTTCGTTGCTGCGCAGTTCAATGCCCTGCTCGACGACGACCTGTGGATCAAGGGTGCTCAGCACTCGAACCAGATGGCGCTGCAGCTGTACGAGGCGACTCGTCACATCCCCGGCGTCGAGTTCGATCACGCGCCACAGGTCAACAGCCTCTTCCCGCAGTTGCCGGCCGACGCGATCGCGGCACTCTGCGACTGGTGCTTCTTCTGGGATTGGGACATCAGCCGCCGCCAAGTGCGTTGGATGACCGCCTGGGACACCACCGCCGACGACGTCGATCGCTTTGCAGCAGGGGTCCGCCACCTTCTTGGATGAATTCCGGCGAGAAGTCTTTACGGGAGCATTTCCATCGCGTATCCTGTGACTACTTGCTCAGTGCAAGTATCTCGCCAGAGTGAACAGGGGGTTCCATGGCAGCGGTCGATCTTTTCGTGCAGCGCGTCATCACCGACGATCGATGGATGAACGATGCAGCCTGTCGCGGGCTCACGCACCTGTTCTTTCCGCTGCCCGCCGAACGGCCGCAGGCGCGCGAGCGTCGCGAAGCCGCCGCTCGCGACGTGTGTGGCAGCTGCCAGGTGAACGGCACCTGCCGAGCCTTCGCCCGCACCAACCACGAGTACGGCTACTGGGGGGGCGAGAGCGAGGACGAGCGTCACGCCGCCGGCTTCCGCCTCATCGCTCCCATCGGCGTGCGAGCCCGCAACGTCATCTGATCAGCCGCCTGGGTGCCAGGCGGCGTGCAGGTCTACCGGTTTGCGGAAGATCACGCCGGTCGTCGTCACCGGCGACGTCAGCTCGATGCCGGGCAACTGCTCGAGCACCGCGCCCACCACTGCCCGAGTCTCCAGCCGTGCCAGCTGCGCGCCGATGCACGCGTGTGGGCCGGTCGCGAAGCTGAGGTGCGTGCGGCCGTTGCTGCGCCCGACGATGAATCGATCCGGCTCGTCGAAGTGCTCCGGGTCACGGTTCGCGGCGGCGAGCGACACCACCACCAGGTCGCGCCGGCGAATCAGCACGCCGCCCAGCTCCACATCGGCGGTGGCGTAGCGATCCACGCGGGCTGCTGCGGGTTCGAGCCGTAGCGACTCCTCGATCGCCGAGTCGACGAGCGCCGGCTGTGCACGTACGGCCTCCAACTGCGTCGGGTCGGCGAGCAGGTGGTGCAGCACGTTGCTGGTCATGCCCTCGCTCGTCTCGATGCCGCCGAAGAGGAACACTGCGGCATTCGACACCAGTTCGTCATCGCTCATCTGCTGCGCGATGCGAGCCAGCAACGAGTCGGGTCGGCAGGCAGCTCGCCGTACTGCGGCCGCCAGCGACGACACGGCCTCGCCCCCTTCCCGACTCGCCGTGCCACCGCTCGACACCTCGTTCACCGCGGCGACGATCAGGTCGTACCAGCCGAGCAGGGCGGACACCGGCGTGTCGTCGAGCCCGAGCGCTGCGGCGGCCACGGCAACGGCCATCGGGCCGGCGAGCTCGCGGCGCAGCTCTGCTCGACCTCTGGGACGCAACAGTCGTACGAGGCGGTGGGCCTGCTCGGTGATCAGCGGCCCGTCGCGAGGTGTGACCACAGCGGGCAGGAAGGCGGCAGCGAACGGCTCGCGATGCCGACGGTGTGCTGCTCCATCCAGCGACAGCATGCTGGGGCCGACGACCTGCGCAGTGCTGAACCGAGGATCGTCGACGGTGTAGGTGGCGGCATCGCGCATCACCGAGATCGCGAGCTGGCGCGAGAGCACCACCCAGCCGCCGATCGACGGCAGCCAGACCACCGGGCCGTGCTCGCGCAAGGAGTGCAACACCTGATGGTGGCGCAGGTCGAGACCGGTGAGATCGGTGCCTTCTGCCGTCACACGCGGCAGCGTAGCCATCGACCCGCGTACGATGCCCGGCATGAGTGGCTCGCTCCCCCACCGCACGGCGATCTCTGCAGCCTGGGCTGCGTTCGGCGATCGACGCAGCATCGTGGCGGTCGACGAGGTGAGTGCCAACGTCTCCACCAATCGTGTCTACCGGCTGCACCTCGACGACGGCGCGAGCGTGGTGGGCAAGGTGTCGTCGTACGGCTCGTACTTCCTGTTCTACGAAGACCACGACCGGTTGAACCGCTGCGCCCGCCTGCTGGAGGGCACTCGCTTCAGCGGCATGCTCGCCGAGGTGTGGCGCTGCGCCGACGGTCGCATCTTCACCTGGTACGACCAGAAGATGTGGGCGGTGTTCTATGACGACGTGCCTCGCCGCGAGCACCTGCCACGTGTGCTGTCGGTGGCCCAGGTGCACAACCTCGGGCGCGAGATCGCCGAGTTCCACCTTGCCTGCACCGACTTGGCGCCGCAGATCCCTGCCGGTTCGAAGACCGTCAAGAGCGACGCGATCCACCTCCTCGACCTCCTGGAGAGCCCCTTCGCCCCGCGCAACTTCGAGCTGCCCCCCGAGTCCATCGGCGTGCTCTGGAAGCACACGCACCGGTTCCTGGAACGGCTCATCGAGGTGGGCTACGACGAGTGGCCGAAGATCCCCGTGCTCATCGACTGGAACCTCGGCAACTTCTCGGTTGCCACCGAACCCGACGGCGGGTTCCGACTGTTCAGCCGGTGGGACTACGACTGGTTCCGCATCGAGCCGCGAGTGCTCGACTTCTACTTCCTGTCACGCGTGTCCAGCAAGACCGGCGACCGCACGCGCTTCACGTACGGCCCGCACACGCTGGTGGAACCCACGTTCCTGGAGTTCTTGAGGTCGTACCGGCAGGTGTTCCCGATGACCGACGAGGAGGTGATGTTCCTTCCCGAGGTGTACCGGTTCTTCATCCTCAACTACGTCGTGCGCGAAGGTGCTCGCTTCTTCCGGCCCGACCTCTGTGCTCAGTTCCGCAGCGATGCGGTTCGTACCTACCTGCCGGCGCTCGACTCGCTCGACGCTTCTCCCCTACGGTCGACCGCGTGACCAGCTGGCTACCCGGCAATCTGCCGCAGCGGGTGGAGCGTGCAGGGATGATGTTCGTGCCGCTCACCCCCGCCTTGCTCGACCAGGACTACGCGGCTGTGATGCGCGACATCACGATGCTGCGTGCGTGGAGCGGGCAGGATTGGCCCACGGCCGACTTCCCCATCGAGTCCAACCTGGCGGACCTGGTCCGACACGACCGCGAGCAGCGCGACGGCATCGCCCTCACCTACAGCGTGCTGCTGCACGGAGTGGTGCAGGGTTGCATCTACGTACGACCGGCGCTCGAGGCGTTGCACACCAGAGGCCTGGAAGGTGCCAGCTCGTTGCAGCTCGTTGCGGCCGACGTGGTCGTGCGCGGCTGGTTGCACGACCGAGCTCCGGCCGACCTGATCGCGGCGAGCATGAGTTGGTTGGGCGCCGCGCCGTTCACGTTCCCACGACTGTGGTGGCAGGCAAGTTCCGCGTGTCCCGATCAGTTGGCGGCGTGCGACGAGCTGGGCCTCACCGACGTGCTGCGCTTCGACGGGCCGGGAGGCACGTGGGAACTGCGCTCGCCGCCGCCGCCGAGCTGACGTCCCCATCTGACGTCCCCATCTGACGTCCTCATCCGACGTCCTCATCTGACGTCCCGACCTGCAACGATGACGCCCGTGGCAACCATCGACTACACCCAGATCAGCGTCGCTCGCGAGGGCGTTGTTTCGATCATCACGCTCGACCGGCCCGAGAAGCTGAACGCATGGACCCCGCGTATGGCCGAGGAGCAGGTGCAGGCCATCCAGGCCGCCAACGACGATCCGACGATCGGCGCGATCGTGATGACGGGGGCCGGCCGTGGCTTCTGCGCCGGCGCCGACATGGAGGCCACCTTTCGCACCCGCATCGAGGGCAGCGACCCGGGCAACGACACGGCCGGTGGCGTCGGCGGCATGCCCGCCGGCCTCGACTGGGTGAGCTTCCTGCGCGCGAGCAAGCCGATCGTGTGCGCGGTCAACGGGGCTGCCGTCGGCATCGGCGTCACCATGTGCCTGCCTGCCGACCAGATCGTTGCCTCCACTGCGGCGAAGTTCGGCATGGGTTTCATCAAGATGGGTCTGGTGCCCGAGCTGGCCAGCACTCGCCTGCTGGCCGCCCGAGTCGGCTTCGGCCGCGCCAGCGACCTGTTCCTGTCAGGCCGCCTGATCAGCGGCACCGAGGCGCACGCGATCGGCCTCGCCGACCGGCTTGCGGAGCCCGCCGAGCTGCTCGCGACGGCACTCGCCACCGCCAACAGCTATGCCGCGAACCCGGATCTGCAACTGCGCATGACCAAGCAACTGCTCACCGAGAACGTGGTCGACACCGACCTGCGCGCCATCCAGCGTCGCGAGCAAGCGCTGCTGGCCGAGTGCTGGAAGAGTGCCGAGCACAAGGAAGCGGTCGCCGCCTTCATCGAGAAGCGACCGGCGGTGTTCCGTCCAGCGTCCGACCACCAGGCATGAGCGCCGTGTTCGACGTGTGCGTGGTGGGCAGTGCCAACCTCGATCTGGTGGCCACGGTCGCGCGGCTTCCGGGCCCCGGCGAGACCGTGCCGGGTACCAGCTACGCCGAGTACCCGGGAGGAAAGGGCCTCAACCAGGCCGTCGCCGCGGCTCGCGCGGGGGCGTCGGTGGCGTTTGTAGGAGCGGTTGGTGCTGATGCGGCAGCCACCACGCTGCTGTCGGTGTTGGCCGCCGACTACATCGACGCCTCGTACGTCGGCATCGCCGCGCTGGCAACCGGCCGCGCGCTCATCGGGGTGGCCTCGAGTGGCGAGAACTCGATCATCGTCGTTGCCGGCGCCAACGGCACCGTCACCGCCAACGAGGTTCCCGCCGCCCGAGTGGTGCTCACCCAACTGGAAGTGCCGCTGCCGGCCGTTGCGCGAGCCATGGCCGCCGGTCGCCGCGCGGGTGCCATCACGGTGCTCAACCCTGCTCCGGCACAGCCGATCGGCGCCGAGATCCTGCAGTGGTGCGACATCGTGGTGCCCAACGAGCACGAGGTCGAACTTCTCGGCGGTGTGGCCCACCTGCTGGCCCTGGGTGCCCGAGCGGTGGTGGTCACGCTGGGGGCCGACGGCGCCGATCTGCACACTGCCGAGGGCACCACGCACGTCGATGCGTTCGCCGTCACACCGCTCGACACCACAGGCGCCGGCGACACGTTCAGCGGCGCGCTGTGTGCCCGGCTGGCGGCTGGCGACGATCTGCCGGTGGCGCTGCGCTTCGCTGCGGCCGCCGGGGCGCTGTGCACCACCCGTGCCGGCGCGGTGCCATCCATCCCGCGGCGGGCCGAGGTGGACGTGCTGCTCAACGAAGCGTGACCGCGACCCACCCATCCAGTTCGTCGGTGGCGACCACACGCAACGGAGCCAGCGCCGACAGCACATGTGCATGGGCCTCGGCGAGGATGCCACTGATCACCAGCGACCCACCCGGCGCGAGGAGGCGCAGCAGATCGGCGGACAGGGCGATGAGGGCCGGCGCGAGGATGTTGGCGACGACCAGGTCGTAGGTGCCATCGAGGTCTGCGAGGTCGGTGGTGCTCACCCCGACTCGCGATGCGACACCATTGGCCAGCGCATTGGCGGTGGTGACCGGCACGGCCGCCGGGGCGATGTCGATGCCGACCGCCCCCTGGGCGCCGAACACGCACGCCCCGATGGCCAAGACGCCCGAACCGCACCCGACATCGAGCACCGTGCAGCCCGTGTGCACCAACCGGCGAAGTGCCCGCAACGACAGCATGGTGGTGGGGTGATCGCCCATGCCGAACGTGGCACCCGGCTCGATGCGCAGCACGACCACCCCGGCAGGGTCGTCGAAGGGCACCCACGCCGGGCAGACCACGAGGTCGGCCTCCACCCAGACCGGCTGCGCGAACTGCCGCCACGTCTCGGCCACGGCATCGTCGACTTCCACGAAGCGCCACGGCCACGGTTGCGGCAGCCGCACGTCGGCGGCGGTGGCCTCGTCGCCGAGCGATGTCCACAACTCGGTCTCGCCATCGGCGGCGACGCGCTCCTCGACGGCGACCACACCCAACCCCCAGAGTGCATCGCTGGCCAGCTCGGCATCCACGACCGGCACGGTGACCACCAGTTGGCGAGTCACTCGAGCCGTCGCAGCTCGGACTTGTAGCGGGCGGCACGGGCGATGTACGACTCGACACCGCGGTCGATGTCGCTCTGTCGCGCACGGCCGGCCTTGATGACGGCGGGCGTGCCCACCGCCAGGGCACGGCCGGGCACCTCCGTGTCGTTGAGCACCACTGCGTTGGCGGCCACGATGGCGCCGGTGCGCACCATCGCTCGGTGCAGCACGATGCTGCCGTTGCCCACCAGGCACCCTGATTCGATGGTGCACCCTTCGAGGTGCACCATGTGCCCGATCACGCAATCGTCGCCCACCACCGTGGGCCACTCGGGCGTGGTGTGCAGCACGCAGTTGTCCTGCACGCTGGTGCGAGCGCCGATGGCGATGTACCCTTCGTCGCCGCGCAGCACCGCACCGGGCCAGATGGAGCTGTGCCGGCCGACGCGAACGTCGCCGATGATGACGGCATCGGGGTGCACGAACGCGTCGGGATGGATGGTGGGCACGAGGTCGCCGAGGGCGTAGATGGGCACGCCCCGAGGGTATCGATCCACATCGCGGTGGAGCGAAGTGCCTTGCACCAGATACCGTGGAGACCTATGTCCCGCAGGATCGAAATCGAGCTCACCAGCGCGCGCCCCGACGGCACGTGGACCTGGCGAGCTGCAGGTGCCCAGAAACCCAAAGGCGTGCTCGACGGCTCGCTGCTGCCGGGGGGCGCCGCCATCGGCATGATCCTCAAGGCCGACGCCGAAACAGAGCTCGACGGCACCAACATCCTGTCGGTCAGCCAGGGCAAGGCGAAGGCCGAGAAGTCGGGCCTGATCGAGCTGCTCGCCAGCGACAAGCCGTTCGAAGCCGTCACCCAGACCCTCGCTCGTCGCGAGCGTGGCGACCGCCCCAGTGGCGACCGTGGTGATCGTCGCGACCGCCCGCCGCGCCGCGACGGAGATCGGCCCGGCGCCCCGCGCCGCGATCGCCCTGCGGGCGCTCCCGGCGACGCTCGCGAGCGTGGCCCACGCCCCGACCGCGGCGACCGGCCCGGCGGCCCGCGCCCCGAGCGTGGCGATCGCCCCGGTGGCCAGCGCCCGCAAGGCCGGCCACGTTTCGAGGCGCCGCCCGAGCTGCCCCAGCGCCCCAAGGCCAAGCGCCTGAAGCCGGGCCGCAAGCACCGCGGTGCAGTGCTGGCCGAGCTTCCCGAGGCCCAGCGTGCCGTCGCCGAGCGCGCGTTGCAGGGCGGTCTGCCCGCCGTGCGGCAAGCCGTCAACGAGCAGAATGCACGCCTGAAGGCAGAGGGCAAGGAAGAGATCCCCGCCGCCGGCTTGTTGGCCATCGCCGAGCAATTGCTGCCGAAGCTGCGAGTGGCCGAGTGGCTCGACCGTGCCGACGCAGCACTTGCCGACCTCGACGAGCTCGACCTCCGCGACCTGCGCAGCGTGGTGGCCTCCGGGGAAGACCCGATGGTCGCCCGTGACGAGACCACTCGCGACGTGTCGGCCAAGCTGAAGGAAGCGCTCGTCACCAAGCAGGAGAAGGAGCTGAACCTGTGGTTCGGCGACATCGATGCAGCGATGGGTGTGGGTCGCGTCGTGCGTGCCCTCAAGCTGTCGTCGCAGCCCCCGAAGGCAGGCGTGCGGTTCCCGGCCGAGCTCGCCGGCAAGCTGGCGGCCGCGGCCACGGCCAACCTCACCGCCGATGCGATGCCCGACCGCTGGGTGGCCGTGCTCGAGGCAGTCGCCTTCAGCCCGGTGCGCGCCCATGTCGTGCCCACCGACAAGCCGGCGCAAGTGAGCGACGAGCTGCTGGCCACGGTGAAGCGCGTTGGCTCCCTGCTGCCGCAGATCGCCGCGCTGTTCGGCGTCGATGTCGATGCCAAGTCGCAGCCCAAGCCATTGCGACCCACTCGCCCCGCCGCACCGGTGAAGAAGCAGGTGCCCAAGCCGCCGGCCGCACGCACTCCCGCACCCGCGCCGGCCCCCGCCGCTGAGGCCGCACCCGTCGAGGCAGCACCCGTCGAGGCAGCACCCGTCGAAGCCGTTGCGGTCGAAGCGGCACCAGTCGAGGTGGAGGTCGCCGAGGTCGCAGCTGTCGAGGTCGTCGAAGCGGCACCTGTCGAGGTGGCAGCTGTCGAGGTGGCAGCGGTTGCAGTCGTCGATGAGGCAGTCGTCGAGACTGCAGCCACCGAGGCGTCCTCTCCGGCAGTCGACGTCGCCCACGACGCCTGATCCGCCGGTTCGGCCGCGCCGGCGCGACGCCCCTACAGTCGGGCACATGTCCGACATCGTGAAGTATGAAGTCCAGGGTCGTATCGCGCTCATCACACTGAACCGCCCCGAGGCCCGCAACGCCGTCAACGGTGATGTGGCAACCGGTGTGGAAGCCGCCATCGATCAGATGGAAGCCGACCCGTCGGTGTGGGTCGGCATCATCACCGCCAACACCGAGGGTCAGGAGCGGCCGGTGTTCTGCGCCGGCGCCGATCTGAAGGCCATCAACTCAGGGAACGCAGCAGGGCTGAACACCAAGCGCGGCGGTTTCGCCGGCTTCGTCTACCGCGAGCGCAGCAAGCCCGTCATCGTCGCCGTCGACGGCCTGGCCACCGCCGGGGGCTGCGAGATCGTGCTGGCCGCCGACCTGGTGGTGGCCACCACGCGCAGCTCGTTCGGCCTCGCCGAGGTGAAGCGCAACCTGATCGCCGGTGCCGGCGGTCTCTTCCGTCTCCCGCGGGCGATCGGCCAAGCCGCCGCGATGGAAGCGATCCTCACCGGCGAGCCCATCCCGGCGGCGCGCGCCTACGAGTTGGGCCTGATCAGCCGTCTGGTCGAGCCGGGCACGGCAGTGCAGGAGGCGATGGCGCTGGCCGGCAAGATCACCGAGGCGGCGCCGCTGGCGGTGTGGGCCAGTCGCAAGGTGGTGCTGGCCGCTGCCTACAGCGACGACGAGACCCTGAAGCGGATGACCAACGAGGAGTTCGCGAAGGTGATGGGCTCGGACGACACCAAGGAAGGGCTCACCGCGTTCATCGAGAAGCGCCCGCCCAACTGGCAAGGTCGTTGAGCCGGCACGGTCGTTGAACTTGCTTCGGGTGTCGGTGCGGCCTACAACCGCACCGACACCGTGATCTTGCGGGCCTTGATGCCGGCGCGTTCGTAGAGGTTCTTGGTGGCGCGATCACCAGGCAGTGCCGTGCCTTCCAACACCTCGCAGCCGTGCAGGCGAGCACCCGCCAGGGCCGCCTCCAGCAGCCAATCCCCGAAGCCCACCTCGCGCGCGTCGGGGTGCACGTACACCTGCAGCACCTCGGCTGTGGTTGCTGTGATCTGCAGCTGCAGGTAGCCCACGACCACATCGTCGATCGTGGCCACCCACACCAACTGGCCCGGCATCGTGAGCAGCGCCACCCACTCGCCCACTGCCGGCCGTTCGGCAAGGTGCGCCGGCCCGCCGCGCTGGTCGCGCAACGCGGTGCGCGCCTCGTGCTCGAGCTCGGCGACCGCCGGCGCATCGGCCGCGACCAGTGATCGAACGGTTTGCCGCACCCTCAACTGCCCAGCAGTTGGGTGAGCTTCGCCAAGATGGTGCGACGCCGGCGGTGCGCGGTCTCGTAGTCGCGGATGAGCACCAGCTCGGCATGCGGCAAGCGCCCCAGCAGCTGCACGATCTGGGCTGCGGCCAGGTGCTCGTAGCCCTCGAACGGAGGCGGTGAGGGTTGGTGGGCCGACACCATCGCCAGCGGTGCGGCCACGATGGGCTGGAGCGAGCGGTGCTCGGCCGCCGTCGTGAGCCGTCGTTCGACCTCGCTGCGGCCGAACGTGACGGCCATCTCGCCCACCCAACGGGCCACCTGCACCCGCTGCTGCACCCGTGCGCAGCCGCCAGCCACCCGACCCGGCAGGTCGCTGCTCAGCCGCACAGCGAGCCCCACAGGGGCGTACACGACCAGATCGAGCACCTTCGCTGCGAGTGGCCGCTGGTCAGGCATCAGTGGCTCAGCTGAAGATGGGGCATTCGTCGTCGCCGATGGGGCACACAGGAGCACCTTGGCGCACGAGCAGGAAGCATGTGGGGCACAGCTGCTCGTCGGCACGCTTGGGCTGCAGCCGATCGGCGGCCTCGCCCTTCTCCTCGGGCTCGTCGTCCTCGTTCTCGTCGTCGTCGTCGGCCGCTACCAGGCGATCCTTCAGGATCGTGTCGAGATCGGCCTCCACGTCGTCGGGGGCGATGATGTCGTCGTCCTCGTCCTCGTCCTCGCCGGCGGGCACCGAGCGGCGCACCGGGCCGCTGGTGTCGTCGTCGTCCTCGTCGTCCTCAGCGGCGACGAAGTCGTCGTCGAGCGGCACGAACTCGTCGTCGGCCTCCAACACGTCTTCATCGAGCTCGTCTTCATCGAGTTCGGCCGGGTCGATGTCGGCTTCCTCGTCGACCTCCTCGAACTCTTCCTCGGGTTCGGTCGTGATCTCTTCGTCGTCAGCCATCATCGGTCCTTGTCGTAACCCGGTTCGTCAACCTGTGGGTAACCCAGTTCGTTGTTCACTGCGTCACCCCGTGCGAGGCCCGGGATACTACGACCAGCGCTGGCGGAGGTTACTCGCCGACACTGTGACAGCCGTCACTATGGTGTTTCAAGTCTGGCCGCGACGGGCTTCCGCACGCCGTTCGGCTTCCAACCGCTCGAGCTCGGGCGCCTCGGTGGTGAGGTGTGTCATCGCCGACGCAACCGCTCGGTGACCCGCCTGCTCGGCGATCAGACGGTGCATCTCCAGGGCGATGCGCCGGTACGACGGGTGACCTTGCGGCGAGGAGCGCAGTTCCAGCATGTGGATGGCCTCGCGAGCATTGAACTGCATCGTGTAGCGCATGCGGTACGCCATGCTGACCGCATACTGGGCCTGCTGCGGGAACTCTTCCTTCAGCGAGTCGTACAGCGACGCGGAGCGGGCCATGGCGTCGTCGAAGACATCGGTCATGCCCGCTTCCTCCACCAGCTCCGGCCGGACGTAGCCGTGGTTGGGGGTGAGCGACTGCCACTCGATGGTGAGCATGCGGTGCCGTTGCAGGTCGCGAAAGGCGCCGTAGTCGCTGAGCACGTCGAAGCGGTAGTCGACTCGTTCGAACGCCCGGCCCGGCTTGTGCCGGCGGTTCTCGCGCTCGCCGACGTATGCCTGCAGCAGCGCCAGCCGCTCGGTAGGCCCCAGCGCCTTGACCCGCTCGACGAGCTGGCTCTCGGGGAGGTGCGTGTGCGGGTAGCAGATGGCCGCGAGCAGCTTGTCCTCGGCATCCGGATCGAAGTCGACCAACTGCACACCGGGCACCTGCGCGACCGGGGTGGTGGCGAACAACGAGTCGACCAGCTCGGCCGTGTGGTCGCGCGTGCCGGCCAGGTACTGGGTCCAGCGACCCCCGCGGTCGGCGAGATCGACGCGGCGCAGGAAACTGGGGATGACCTTGCGCAGCTCGTGCAACATCAGGTCGGCGTAGTGCCGCGCTTCGGGCAACGGATGCGCTCGCATGCGAACCAGCAGCGCCTCGAACGCCTGGCCACTGCCGTAGATGCCGACGTTGCTGAGCGACGCCGCCGGCAGCACACCGCGCACCGCGTCGAGCGCCTTGGCCCTGGTGGCCATGCGGTACACGAAGTCGCTGTCGGAGGCATGGCGCGGCACGGTGGCCCGCACGTGGTCGGTGACCCGGCCCAGCAGCAGGCTGTAGCTGTCGAACATGCGGTCCATGTCGCCCACGTAGCGAGTGCCGAATCGGCTGGACAGGATGGCAGGGTCGCGAAAGAAGCGATAGCGACCACCGAGGCGGGCGTCGTAGCTGATGTAGCGCGTGCTCTGTTCGAGGTAGCTCATCAGCCGACCCCACTCGAGCACCTTGGTGAGGATGTTGGAGGCCTGCTCGCAGGCGAGGTGCACACCGCCCAACTGCGCCACGGAGTCGTCGCCGTACTCGAAGAACACCTTCTCGTACAGCTCCTCGGCTCGCTCGAGGCCGATGGTGGCGTCGACCGAGATGTCGCCGGCGATGTCGAGGTCGCCGACGAACTCGTCGAGGAACAGGCGGCGCAGGCTCTTCGGACTGCGGCTGTAGCGAGCGAACAACGCTCCTTTCACGACCTCTGGCAGGTTGACGAGCGCGAAAACGGGGCCATCGAGGTTGGTGAAGTAGCGACGGAGGATGTCTTCCTCGCCAGGGGTGAACTCTTCGGGGACGTAGACCGTCACAAGGAGCCATCCTACGGTGAGCGACCTGCTCCGGCGGGGATGCCGCTGGTCGCGTGCGAATGGCAGGTCAGAGCACCTGCACGCCCTTCGGGCGACCGGCGAATGCCACCTGCACCCGCTCGCGCAGGGGGGTCGAGCACCACAGGTCGACCACGGTCATGGCCATCGCCTTGGCCCCGTCGAGCACTGCCTGATCGCCCGCTGGGCTCGCCGCCCACGTCGCGAACTCGAGGCTGTGGATGGGAACGCCATCGGGCGACACCTTGATCATCGGGTGGATGGACGGCACGAGGTAGCTGACGTTGCCCATGTCGGTGCTGCCCATCACCCGCCGCCCGCTGGTGACCGGATCCATCACGGTGCGGCCCATACGTGCGGCGTTGGCCACGTAGCTGGCAACCATCGGGCCGTTGTCGACCATGTCGGCGTACGTGTTGTCGACCCAGCTGTGGCTCATGGTGCACCCGCAGGCCGAGGCGGCGCTCTCCAGCGCGGTGTACACCCGCTGCTTCAGCGGCTGCAACGACGAGATGGTGCCCGATCGCACGTACCAGTCCATCTCGGCCTCGTGCGGCACGATGTTGGGCTTGTCGCCACCCTTGGTGAAGATGCCATGCACGCGTTCGTTGGGGCGGATGTGCTGGCGCATCGTGGCCACGTTCATGTAGCCGAGCACCGCTGCGTCGAGCGCGTTGCGGCCGTCCCAGGGAGCGGCCGACGCGTGCGCCGACTTGCCGTGGAACGTGACCAGCAGCTCCTGGATGGCGATGCAATCCATGGCGATGAGATCGGCGTCGGCCGGGTGCACCATCATCGCCGCGTCGACGCCGTCGAACGCGCCCTGGCGAGCCATCAGCACCTTGCCGCCACCTCCTTCTTCCGCGGGGGTGCCCATGATGCGCACGCGCCCGCCCGCGGCCTCGGCCACGAACGCGGCGGCGAGGCCTGCGCCCAACCCCGCCGTGGCGATGATGTTGTGGCCGCACGCATGGCCGACGCCGGGCAGCGCGTCGTACTCGCACAGCACCGCCACGGTCGGCCCGTCGCTGCCGGCAGTGCTGTCGAAGGCGGTCTCGAGACCGTATGCGTGACGAACTGCAGCCACGTCGTGGCGGTCGAGCATGGCGGTGAGCAGATCGTGTGCGAAGTGCTCCTCGAAGTTGAGCTCCGGGTGGGCGTGGATCTGGTGGCTGGCATCGATCAGCTGGTCGGCCAGCTCGTCGACGCGATCGCAGACGGCCTGCTTGAGCGCCTCCACCGCCTTCGAGTTGGCGGCCACATCGTTGGTGCCGGTCATGGTTTCAGTTCCCTTCGTGAGTGAGCACGATCTTGCCGAGTTGCTCGCCGTGCTCCAGCCGGGTGAGGGCCTCGTCGTACGCAGCCAGCGGATACGTGCGGTCGACCTGGATGTGCACGCCGTCGGCGACGAGCGCGCACACCTCGTCGAACTCCTGGTAGCTGCCCATGGTGCTGCCGATGATCTCGATCTGCTTGAAGAACAGGCGCGGCAGGTTGAGCTCGACGGTGGGGCCGGAGGTGCCACCACACACCACCAGGCGTCCGCCTGGCTTGAGCGAACGCACGGACTGCTCCCAGGTGGCCGGACCGACGCTCTCGATCACCACGTCGGCCTCCACCGGCCACTTGGCGGCGGCGCTGTCGTAGACCGCTGCCGCCCCCAGCGCCAGCGCCTCGGTGCGCTTGGCAGCGCTGCGGCTGGTGGCGACGACGGTGCAGCCCATGTGTCGGGCGAGTGCCAGCGCCGCACACGAGACGCCGGAGCCGATGCCCACCACCAGCACGGTGTGGCCGGCCTGCACACGCGCCCGGCGCAACATGCGATAGGCGGTGAGGTACGCCAGCGGGAAGGCGGCGCACTCCTGCCAACTGCGCCCGACGGGCCGCGGACGCACGTTGCGGCTCGGGGCCACGGCCAACTGGGCGTGCCCGCCCCAGCAGTGCTCGCCGTAGATCATGAAGCCGCGACCCATCGGGCTGTCGTTGCCGAGGGCGACGATCTCCGACAGGGGTGACACGCCGGGGTTGACCACGACCTCGTCACCCACCCGTACATCCGACACGGCGTCGCCGACGGCCTCGACCACACCTGCCACGTCGCAGCCGGGCACATGCGGCAGCGGGGGCTTCGGCATGCCGCGCGTGACCCAGAGGTCCATGTGGTTCAGCGCCGACGCGACGACTCGGATGAGCACGTCGTCGGCACCCACCGGCGGTGGTGCGATGTCGCCCCAGCGGTAGCGACCGGGCGACTCGTCGAGGATCCACGACTGCATGACCGCTGACCCTACTTCGGTAACGGCCGCATGGTCGCTGCCCGTCGCCTGTGGCCGATCAGGCGTAGATGATGAGCGCGTCGGGCTCGCAGGTGACGGTGACGTGCTGGGTGGTGGCCCAGCGGACTCCGTCGACCCACAGCACGAGTGGCCGATCGAACGAGACCGACGACGAGGCGGATTGCGTGACCACCAGCTGAGGGTGAGGGAGGTGCGAGCCCGTACGCGCTCGTCGGCGGGCCTGCATGCGGGCACGTGCCGACATGCCCGGCAGCACGTGCACGACGTCGACCTTGCCGTCGTTGGGATGCGATCTGGGGGCCACGTCGTACTCGCCGAGGAACTGCGCGTTCATCGCCAACCACACATCGCCGCGCCACCATGATCGACGGGCGACCACGTGCGCCACCGCCCATGTGGTGCGACCATCAGCCTCGATGCGCAGCACGTCGACAGGCGCCGTCATCACCGTGCCCGCGAAGCGCCCGGGGGCACCGCCCCCGACCGTGCGGGCGAGATCGCCACCAGCGAGGCCGACCGCCTTCAGCGGCCGGTCGGTCTCGCGGTGCGCCAGCACCCAAGCCCGAGCGTCTCGATCGGTCGGCACCACGCGCAGCTCGCTGGGCACGGCTGCGGCTGCGCCCCACGAACCGCCGCGCCGAATGGTCACGGAGCCGCTCGCTCGTCGTCGTGCGGAAGTGCGTCGTCGTCGAGTGCGGCGTCGTGGAGTGCAACATCGGCAGCGTCGTCGGCGGGCGCGTCGACCTCCACCTCGACGGCGCTCGACGACGCGACCACGCCGCGGAACAACGCTTCCGCGGCGATGTCGGCGGCGCGCCGAGTGGCCTTCAGTGGCGCCACGATGGCGAACTGACGCAGCAGGTCGATCAGTTGCTTCATCGTGCGCACGAAGTCGCCCCCGGAGAGCTCCTCGGCGCCCACCACGTCGGCGAAGCCCTCCCCCGCTGCCCAGGCATACGCGACGGCGATGAACGTCGGGTCGGGTGGACGATGCACACCGAGGCCGGCTGCTTCTTCCGCGTCTTGCAGGTCGTAGCTGATGCGCGCGATGGATTGCCAGCGATCACGCACCGACGACGAGGGGTACCACGGTGCCGGCGGCGCCTCCGGGCTGCGGTGCTCGTAGACGAAGACACTGGCCAGCCCTGCCAACGCCGAAGGATCGAGGCCGTCGAGCAGACCCTGACGAAGGCACTCCACGACCAGCAGGTCGCTCTCGTGGAACAACCGCGCCAGCGTCTCGCCGGCGTCGGTGAGGGCCCAGCCGGCCACGTAGCCCCATTCGTCCAGCACCCCGAGCACACGATCGAAGTCGCGGGCGATCGACTGGCTGCGCCCGCGCACGCGCACCCTCAGCTCGTCGATCTCGCGAGCCACTCGGTCGGCCTGGTTGGCGGCCTTCAAGCGGTCGGCCAGATCCGGGTCGTCCTCCACCGGGTGGTCGGTGTCGTGCTCGCTCAGCTCGTGCCGGCGGTTGCGCCGGTGAGGCTCCACCTTCGCCTGCTCCAGCAGTGCGGCCACATGACGTTGGAAGTCGTTGCGGTTCGGCGCGAAGTCGGCGGGCAGTTCCAGGCGCCCGATGGCAGCGGGCGGCTCGTCGAAGTCGAGCGCCGTCAACATCAGCAGATCGCGCCGTGTGGTGATGGTGGTGAGGCGTACCCCACCTTTGCGATGCGCGTTGGCCAGCACTGCCGCACGACCCGCGTAGCGGCCCTTCTCGACGTACACGATGTCGCCCGGACGCAGCTTCATCAACGCCAGCGAGATCGGGTCGTCGCGCACGATCACGCCCGGCCGCGGCACGTCGTCGGCACGCTGGCGACGCCGGTACTCGTCGATGTCACCGAACGGGCTCCGTGCTCGATCCAGGAGGTCGGCGAGGTGCTCCTGGCGACGCTCCAGGCGCGCCTCGATCTTCACCACGTCGCGATCGGCCTGGTACTGCGCGAACGACAGGTTGAGGAGGTGGTGCGCCCGCTCGCTGGTGTACGAGCGCACCAGGTTGGCCGCCATGTTGTAGGTGGGCCGGAACACCGAGTTGAGGTGGAACGCGCGGCTGCTGGCGAGCGCCGCGATCTGGTCGAAGGGCACGAAGGGGCTCCACAGCACCACCGCGTTGCCCAGGTCGTCGAGGCCGCGCCGGCCGGCGCGGCCGGTGAGCTGGGTGTACTCCCCTGGCGTGAGAAACGTGTGATGGTCGCCGGTGAACTTGCTGAGCTTCTCGATGACGACGGTCTTGGCCGGCATGTTGATGCCGACCGCCAGCGTCTCGGTGGCGAAGACCACCTTCACCAGGCCTTCGACGAAGCACGCCTCCACGGCCTCCTTGAACGGGGGCACCATGCCCGCGTGGTGCGCGGCGATGCCGGCTTCCAACTGCACGAGGAACTGGGCGTAGCCCAGCACCGCCAGATCGGCGGGATCGATGCCGCCGAGGCGTGCCTCGACGATGTCGCGGATGCGTTCGCGATCGGCGGCGCTGGTGAGGTGCACGCCGGCAGCGACCACGCTGCGCGCTGCCTCGTCGCACTGGTTGCGACTGAAGATGAAGCAGATGGCCGGCAGCATCCCGTGCCGCTCGAGCGTCTCGACCACTTCGAGCCGAGATGGTGTGAACAGGCGCCGTCGGCCCTGCTGCTTGTTGCCCTTGCGGTCGCGACCGCTGCGCGCGGCTTCCGCATCGAGGCGCATCGCGTCGTTGTTGGGGCGGCCGTTCACCAGCACCGGTAGCAGGTGCAGTCGGTCGTGGGTCTTGTCGCCGATGAGGTACAGGTTGTCCAGCCGCACCGGTCGCCGGTCCTCCACGATCGCCCTCGTGGTGCCGCGAACGGTGGTGATCCACTCGGCCAGTTCGGCTGCGTTGCTGACGGTGGCGGAGAGGCACACCAACCGGACGCGCATCGGCAGGTGGATGATCACCTCCTCCCACACCGGCCCGCGATAGGTGTCCTGCAGGAAGTGCACCTCGTCGAGCACCACCACGGCCAGGTCGTGCAGCGCGGCGCTGCGCGCGTAGATCATGTTGCGCAGCACCTCGGTGGTCATCACGACGACCGGCGCGTCACCGTTGATGTTGTTGTCGCCGGTGAGCAGGCCCACCTGTTGCGGCCCCAGCCGCTGCACCAGGTCGTGGTACTTCTGGTTGGAGAGCGCCTTCACCGGCGCGGTGTAGAACACCCGCTTGCCGTCGGCCACAGCGGCGTCGATGGCGTACTCGGCAACGACCGTCTTGCCGCTCCCCGTCGGAGCCGCGACCAGCACCGATTCGCCGATGTCGAGGGCGTCGAGCGCTCTCAGCTGGAACTGGTCCAGCGGGAACTCGTAGTGGGCGATCAGCTCGGCCCGGTCGTCGCGCACGGTGGCCTCGCGTCAGGTCGCAGCAGCTTCGCGGGACTGCTTCCGCTTCTGGGCGACGAGGCCGATGAGGATGGAGATGAGGTAGAAGACCGTCATCGGGCCGGCCAGCGCCATCATCGAGTACGGGTCACCGCTGGGAGTGATGACGGCGGCGATCGCGAAGATGGCGACGATCGCGTAGCGCCACTGCTTGAGCAGCATCTGCGGTGTGAGCACGCCCACCAGTTGCAGGAAAACCAGCATCACCGGGAACTCGAACGCGATGCCGAACGCGGCGATCATCAACCCGACCAGGCTGATGTACTTGCTGACCTGGAAGTTGGCCTCCACGTCGGAGCCCGCCCACGAGATCAGGAACTCGAGCGCCGGGCCGAGGGTCCAGTAGGCGACGAACCCACCGAGCAGGAAGAGCCCGACCGACGACAGCACGAACGGGATCGCGTACTTCTTCTCCTTGGCGTGCAAGGCCGGCACGATGAACCGCCACAGCTGCCACATCAGCACCGGCAGCGCCAGGATGATGCCGCCGTAGGTGGCGATCGACAGCCGAGTGGTGAGGCCTTCCAGAGGCCCGATGAACTGCAGCTTGCCGCAGTTGTCCCAGTTCTTGCGCACGCACAGATCGGTGTAGGGCTGGCGCAGGAACTCGAGTACCTGGTCGTAGGCCGCCAGGACGACGATGATGCCCACGACGATGGCGAGCACGGACCGGATGATGCGAGTGCGCAGCTCGGCCAGGTGCTGAGTGAGCGTCATGCGGTCGTCGGGCGTCTTGATCTTCGCCCGATCAGGATCGCCGCGGAAGGGCATCTTCATTCGCTGGCGTCCCCTTGGGCGGGACTGGCCGCCGGCGG
>Ga0209477_1000270_pt1 | contig 31366 bp, 27 predicted proteins | sample KloWWTupernatant_FD_187180 | JGI IMG/M metagenome (GOLD analysis project Ga0209477, IMG submission 187180) | Active sludge microbial communities from Klosterneuburg, Austria, studying microevolution and ecology of nitrifiers - Klosterneuburg... | ecosystem: Engineered > WWTP > Aerobic digester >...
GAGCCGCGACCACAGGCTGCGCTTGACGGGTCCCTTGGCCGCTTTTTTCTTGTCGTCCATGTCGTCCATGTCGTCCTCGGCGTCCTTGCGTCGTTGCGCCCTTGCGTCCCGTCTTCGTCGTCGCGGCTACTTCAGGCCGGTGGCCGGCCGGAAGGTGTTGTCGACCAGCGGCTTCGCTTCGGTCTGCGGGACGTGGCACTGCATGCAGAAGTAGCGCCGAGGGGCGACGTTGGGCAGCTCCTTGCCGTCGCGGTCGCGGAAGTGCGTCAGCGAGATCTTGGTGGCGCCGGTCTCGCGCGCCCGCGACCACGCGTGGCAATCCATGCACTTGTTGAAGTTGACCGTGATGTCGTAGCCGCGGACCGTGTGCGGAATCAGCGGCGGCTGCTGGACGAAGTCACGCGGCAACGCCGCGCTGTCGCGTTCGACCCTGAACGCGTCGCCCGCGCCGCCCTGCTCGGCGGCGCCCACCGGCACGTCGCGCAGTGCCTTGACCGCGCCCGCCGGCTGCGCATTGCCCTGCTGGGCTTCGACCGGCCCGATCGCCGCCAGGTACGCCCCGGCCAGCAGGGCCAGCACCCATCGTGCGGAATGCCTCATCATTCACTCCTCGGATCAAAGCGTGTCGTGAACCGGAACACGTCGCGACTGCAGACGTCGATGCAGCGCCCGCAGTTCGTGCAGTCGCCCGACGCGATCACCGGGCCGCCGCCGCCCTTGAGCGCCGGCGCGATCACGTGGGTCTCGGGGCAGACGACCAGGCAATCGCCGCAGTCGTTGCACTGGCCGCGCCGGTGCGCCGACACGCGCATCACCGACGCGCGGCCGAGCAGCCCGTATAAGGCACCCTGCGGACACACGTGCCCGCACCAGCCGTGCCGCGCGACGAAGGTGTCGTAGAGAAACACGGCCAGCACGACCGCCCACCCAAGGCCGAAGCCGAAGACGATGCCACGGTGGAGCATCGGCACCGGATTGATCCACTCCCAGGCGGCCATGCCGGTCGCACCGGCCGCCAGCAAGGTGCCCGCCAGCAGCCAGAGCCGAAGGTCGCGCGACGGCGCGCGCGCGCCGCGCAGTCCGAGCCTGCGCCGCAGCCATCCGGCGCCGTCGGTGACGGCGTTCATCGGGCAAACCCAGGCGCAGAACGAGCGGCCGCCGAGCAGCAGGTACGCGAACAGCACGATCGCCACGCCCACCAGCGCGCTGAGTTCGGGCCAGTTGCGCGCGGCCATCGTCTGCAGCAGCACGAACGGATCGGTCAGCGGCAGCACGCCGAGCGTGAGGCTCGACGACAGGTTGCCCTCGACGATCCACAGCCCGGCCCACGGACCCGCGAGGAACAGCGCGAGGATCGACGCCTGCACCAGCCGGCGCAGCCACAGCCAGCGGTTCGCGCGCCAGCGGCCCTTGACCCTGACCGCCTCGCGCCCGGGCATCGACGCCGGCGCCCGCGCGGGCGCCACCGGCGCACCCGGCCGCATCGGCGCCGCGGCCGCGGATGCCGTTGCGGATGCAGCCGCGGCTGCGGATGCACCTGCGCCTGCGCGCACGGCCTTCACTTGCCGGCCTCCAGTCCGCGGATCGGCAACTCGATCTGCTCGGGGATCAGCGAGCCCCCGGCCTTGCTCTTTTCTTCCCAGCCCTTGCGGTAATGCGCGCCGCCCCTGCCGCGGGCCAGCGCCAGCGGCAACACCTTGATCGCCGCTTCCTCGAGCACGCACGACTTCTCGCACTTGCCGCAGCCGGTGCAGGCGTCGGCGTGAACGGTCGGAATCAGCATCGCGTGGCGATCCGAACGGGGGTTGTGGCGCTGATCCAGCGTGATCGCCTCGTCGATCACGGGGCACACGCGGTAGCAGACGTCACAGCGCAGGCCGAGGAAGTTCAGGCAGTTCTCCTGGTCGACCAGCACCGCGACGCCCATCTTCGCCTTGCCGATGTCGGTCAGCGCGTGATCGAGCGCCCCGGTCGGGCAGGCCTTCACGCACGGGATGTCCTCGCACATCTCGCACGGCACCTTGCGCGGCTCGAAGTACGGCGTGCCGGTGACCACGCCGTCGCCGAGCCGGCCCAGCTTCAACGTACCGTACGGGCAGTCGCGCACGCACAGCCCGCAGCGCAGGCAGGCGCCGAGGAAGTCGCGCTCGTCGAGCGCACCGGGCGGGCGCACGGCGCCGGCCGGCCGCGCGGCAGTCTGCTTCGCATGGAGTCCTGCGGCGAGCGCAAGCAGGCAGGCCCCGCCGGCAGCGCCGGCGGCGTCGCGCAGGAAACGCCTGCGGTCGACGGGCTTGGCCTGGTCGCTCATGGCAGTCGGCGCACTCGTCCGGCAGTGCGTCAGGCGCGCACCACCTTGACCGCGCACTTCTTGAAATCGGTCTCCTTCGAGATCGGGCAAGTCGCGTCGAGCGTCAGCTTGTTGACCAGCTTCGACTCGTCGAAGAAGGGCACGAAGATCAACCCGACAGGCGGCTTGTTGCGGCCGCGCGTCTCGACGCGTGCCGCCATCTCGCCGCGGCGCGACTGCACCTTGCACAGCATGCCGCGTTGCAGGCCGCGCGCCCTGGCGTCGTCCGGGTGCATGAACACCACCGCCTCGGGCACCGAGCGGTGCAGCTCGGCGACGCGTCGCGTCATCGTGCCGGTGTGCCAGTGCTCGAGCACGCGGCCGGTGCACAGCCACAGGTCGTAGTCCTTGTCCGGCGCCTCGGCGGCCGGCTGGTAGGGCAGCGCGAAGATCACCGCGCGGTTGTCCTTGTGGCCGTAGAATTTCACGCCCTCGCCCGCCTTGACGTAGGGGTCGAAGCCCTCGCGGAAACGCCACAGCGTCTCCTTGCCGTCGACGACCGGCCAGCGCAGCCCGCGCGCCTTGTGGTACAGGTCGAACGGCGCGAGGTCGTGCGCGTGCCCGCGGCCGAACTGCGCGTACTCTTCGAACAGTCCCTTCTGCACGTAGTAGCCGAAGGCGGTCGATTCGTCGTTGGCGTAGTTCTTCACCGTGTGCTCGCTGACGCGCGCAACGTCGGCGACCGGGAACTTGTCGACCACGCCGTTGGCGAACAGCACGTCGTACAGCGTCTTGCCTTTCAGGTCGGGCTTCTTCGCGATCAGTTCGGCCGGCCAGACTTCGTCGACCTTGAAGCGTCGCGAGAACTCCATCAGCTGCCACAGGTCGGAACGCGACTCGCCCGGCGCCTTGACCATCTGCCGCCAGAACTGCGTGCGACGTTCCGCATTGCCGTAGGCGCCCTCCTTCTCGACCCACATCGCGGCCGGCAGGATCAGGTCGGCCGACAGCGCCGAGACGGTGGGGTAGGCATCGGACACGACCACGAAGGCCTCGGGATTGCGCCAGCCCGGATGGATCTCGCCGGCGACGTTCGGCCCCGCCTGCATGTTGTTGGTGGTCATCGTCCAGTAGCACTTGAGCCGGCCGTCTTTCAGCGCGCGGCTCTGCGCGACGGCGTGCAGGCCGATCGCGCCCGGCAGCGTGCCCTCGGGCAGCTGCCAGATCGCTTCGGTGGCTGCGCGGTGCTGCGGGTTGGTCACCACCATGTCGGCCGGCAGTCGATGAGCGAAGGTGCCGACTTCGCGCGCGGTGCCGCAGGCCGACGGCTGGCCGGTCAGCGAGAACGGGCCGTTGCCCGGTTCGGAGATCTTGCCCGTCAGCAGGTGCACGTTGTAGATCATGTTGTTGACCCACGTGCCGCGCGTGTGCTGGTTGAAGCCCATCGTCCAGTACGACACGACCTTGACCTTCGGGTCGGCGTAGAGCTCGGCCAGCGCCTTGAGCTTGTCCTGCGGCACGCCGGTCAGCTTCGAGGTCTTCTCGAGCGTGTACTCGGCGACGAACTTCCTGAACTCGTCGAAGGTGATCGGTTCGGACTTGCCGGTGTCGCCCTTCGGCTTGCCGTCGGAGCCCGGGTAGCCGTTGTTGCCGGCCTCCTTCTCGAGCGGGTGGTTCGGTCGCAGGCCGTAGCCGATGTCGGTGACACTCTTCTTGAAATTGACGTTCTTCTTCACGAACTCCTGGTCGACCTTGCCGCTGGCGATGATGTGGTGGCAGATGTAGTTCAGGATCGCCAGGTCGGTCTGCGGCGTGAAGATGATGCCGGTGTCGGCGAGCTCGAACGACCGGTGCTCGAAGGTCGACAGCACGACCACCTTGCAGCCGGGATGCGTGAGCCTGCGGTCGGTGATGCGCGACCACAGGATCGGGTGCATCTCGGCCATGTTCGCGCCCCACAGCACGAAGGCGTCGCCGCGCTCGATGTCGTCGTAGCAGCCCATCGGCTCGTCGATGCCGAAGGTGCGCATGAACCCGGCGACCGCCGAGGCCATGCAATGGCGCGCGTTCGGGTCGAGGTTGTTGGTCCGGAAGCCCGCCTTGTAGAGCTTCGCTGCCGCGTAGCCCTCCCAGATCGTCCACTGGCCCGAGCCGAACATCGCCACCGAGTTCGGGCCGTGCTTCGCGATGGCTTCCTTCCACTTCTGCGCCATCACGTCGAAGGCCTCGCTCCACGAGACCGCCGTGAACTCGCCGTTCTTGTCGTACCTGCCGTCCTTCTTGCGAAGCAACGGCGTCTTGATCCGGTCGGCGCCGTACATGATCTTCGACAGGAAGTAGCCCTTGATGCAGTTCAGCCCGCGGTTGACCGCCGAGTCCGGGTCGCCCTGGGTCGCGACCACGCGTCCGTTCTGCACGCCGACCAGCACCGCGCAACCGGTGCCGCAGAAGCGGCAGACGCCCTTGTCCCACTGGATGTCCCGGCCGTCGGCGGCAGTCGCTGGCCGGGCGTCGGCGGCCTGGCGCGCGGCCTGCGCCGCGGCGGGCAGTTGCGCGTTCGCCGCGGTGACAGCGGCCGCCACGGCGTTGGCACGGAGGAAGTCGCGTCGGTTCATCTTCATGACCGTTTCTCCAGCGAAATCGTTTCGTCGTCGCAGTACTCGTAGGTCAGCGTGGCAGCCAGCACGCCCGGCAGGCCCTGGGCGGCCAGCACCTGCGGCATCAGGTCGCCGCCCCGGGCGTCCTCGATCGTCACCACCAGCTTCGAGTCGGCGGCCTCGCCGTGCACCTGCACGCCGGGCATCGCGGAAAGTCGTACGCGAACCTCGGACAACCGCTCGCGGTGCACGCTGAGCAGCAGGCTTACGATCTTCATGAGGGGCGTGCGTGCCGGGCATCGCAAACGCCTCTTGCGGCTGGCGCCGGAGGCGGGCCCGCGAGGCGGACCGGGGCGGGGCGTGTGCTCACGAAGTCACCCTGCGATGCGATTTCCCCCAAGATAAATAGGGTTTTCGCGAATCGCGTTGACCCGCGTCAACTCGGCCCGGAGTTCTGGTTGCGGCGCAACAATCCCGGTGCCGCAGCGCGGGATCGATCCAACCCGACGGACCCCTAGTCGTCCTGCAGCGAAAGCCGCATGCGTTGCAGCAGGCCGTCGAACTGCTCGAGGTCGGAGAAGTCGATGACGATCCGGCCCTTGCCGCGCGACGACATCTTCAGCGCAACCGTCGTGCCGAGCAGGTCGGACAGGCGCTCCTGCGTGCGAAGCAGGTCGCGGTCGGCGGCGGGGACGCGGCGGCTTCCGGCACGCCGCCCGGCCGCAGCGCCTTCCAGTTCCTGCAATTGGCGGGCGACCAGCTTTTCGGCCTCGCGTACCGACAGTCGCTTCTGCACGATCCGGTTGCCGAGCATGATCTGGCTGGCACGGTCGACCGCCAGCAGCGCCCGGGCGTGGCCCATGTCGAGGTCGCCGGCCAGCAGCATGGTCTGCACCGGCTCGGCAAGGTTGAGCAAGCGCAGCAGGTTGGACGTCGCGCTGCGCGATCGCCCGACCGCGTCGGCGGCGCGCTCGTGCGAGTAGCCGAACTCGTCGATCAGTTTGCGGATCGCCTGGGCCTGTTCGAGCGGGTTCAGGTCCTCGCGCTGGATGTTCTCGATCAGCGCCATCGCGAGCGCCTGCTCGTCGGGAACCTCGCGCACGACGACCGGCACTTCGGACAGGCCCGCGATCTGCGCGGCCCGGTACCGGCGCTCCCCGGCGATGATCTCCCAGCGCCCGCCCCCAACGGGGCGGACGACGATGGGCGCCATGACCCCGTAGGTGCGGATCGAGGCGGCCAGGTCCTGAAGCGACGACTCGTCCATCCGCGTGCGCGGCTGGTATCGGCCCGGCTGCAGGTCGGCCACCGCGAGCACGGTGATCTCCTCGCCCTGGCGCGGGGCACGTTTGTCGTCGTGTCCGCCGAGCAGCGCTTCGAGGCCGCGCCCGAGGCCTTTGGGACGGGGCTTGCTCATCTCGTTCGGTCGTCCTCGTGTTGGGGTCGGCGGGCGGCGCGACGGGCCTCGTCGATCGTGCGCACACGCTCGATCAATTCGGCGCCGAATTCCAGGTAAGCGCGCGCGCCCTTGGCCTGCGGGTCGAAGACCAGGCCGGGCAAGCCATAGCTGGGCGCCTCGGCCAGCCGGACGTTGCGCGGGATGACCGTGCGGAACACCTTGTCGCCGAAGTGCTGCTCCAGCTGCGCGGACACCTGCTGGCCGAGCGTGATGCGCGGATCGAACATCACGCGCAGCAGCCCGATGATCTGCAGGTCGGTATTGAAGTTAGCGTGCACTTTCTTGATCGTGTTGACCAGGTCTGACAGTCCCTCGAGTGCGAAGTACTCGCACTGCATCGGGATGATCACGCCGTGCGCCGCGCAGAAGCCGTTGAGCGTCAGCAACGACAGTGATGGCGGGCAGTCGATCAGGATGAAATCGTACTGTGCATCGACCTGCCGGAGCGCGTCCTTGAGTCGCGTTTCGCGCTCCTCGAAGTCGACCAGTTCGACCTCGGCGCCGGCCAGTTCGCGATTCGCCGGCAGCACGGCATAGCGGCCACCCTCGGACCACTGGGTCGCCTCGATCACGTCCGACAGCCCGATCAGCACCTGATAGACCGAGCGCTTGAGCGTGCGTTTGTCGATGCCGCTGCCCATCGTCGCGTTCCCCTGCGGGTCCAGGTCGACCAGCAGCGTGCGCTGGCCGTGGCGCGCGAGCGCGGCGGCGAGATTGACCGTCGTCGTGGTCTTGCCGACGCCGCCCTTCTGGTTCGCGACGACGAAGATTCTGGCCATTTGTGGGCGCTTACTGTTATGGATTGGTGCGCTCGGCGCGGATTTTGGAAACTTCCTGCGCCATGACTGGCGAGGCCTGCGGGTTGCGCTTCAGCAGCAGCAGGTGCCGTGCGGCAGCGAGCTCGGGGACGTGCAGCGGCTCGACCGAGGCCACCGTCCAGGGAGCCGGAAGGGCCGCGATCTCGTCGGCCGGCAGCACGCCCTTCATCGCGGCAACCAGGGTATTCGGACCGGCGAGCCGGTCCACGGCGACGACATAGCCGGCCAGAGACGCAAACGCGCGACAGACGATCAGATCCGGGACGGGCTGGCGCTGCACGTCGCTCAGCGCCTCGACACGGGTCGCCGCCACCTCCAGATTAGTTAGCGCCAACTCTCCGCGACATTGCCGCAGGAACGCCGCCTTCTTGCCGACCGGCTCGACCAGCAGCACCCTGGCGTGCGGCCAGACGATCGCCAGGACGATCCCGGGCAGCCCGGCGCCGCTGCCGACGTCGACGATGCGTCCGGCCGTCGCGCCGTCGCGCTCGGGCATCCGCACGGCCAGCGGTGCGACGATCGACAGGCTGTCGAGCAGGTGTTGGGTCAGCATCTGCGCAGGATCGCGGACGGCGGTGAGGTTGTAGACACCGTTCCACTTGGCCAGCAGCGCGAGATAGTCGAGCAGGCGCCCGGCCAGCGACTCGTCGAGGCCCAGCGCGGCAAGCCCGGCTCGCAGCCGTTGCGACAGCGCCGTGCGATCGAAGTTGCCCGCTCGCAGTCGAACGGCGTCCGGACGCGACGGGCGCGGAGTCACGGGCGCATCAGGCTGCACGTCGGCCGTCGCTCCCGTCGGGCGGGCTCGTGCCGCGGCGCTTCTTCAGGTACACCAGCAGCAGTGAAATCGCTGCCGGCGTGACCCCCGATACGCGCGCGGCCCGGCCGACGGTTTCGGGACGCAACTGCGCGAGGCGCTGGCGGACCTCGACCGACAGGCCGCGCACCTGCGAGTAGTCGAAGTCGGCCGGAATCGCCAGCGTCTCGTTGTGCTCGTGGCGCGCGATCTCCGCCTGCTGGCGCGCGATGTAGCCCGCGTACTTGAGCTGGATCTCGACCTGCTCGCGCACCTGCGGGTCGTCAGCGGCCGGGCCGCCGATCTCGATGATGGCCGGATAGCCGACGCCGGGGCGGCGCAGCAGGTCGGCGAGCGAATGCTCGCGCTCGATCGGCTGCCCGATCAGCGCGATCGCGCGATCGGCGGGCAAAGTGGCCGGATTGACCCAGTTGCTGCGCAATCGCTGCAGTTCAATGTCGATCGCGTCACGTTTACGGCAGAAAGCGTCCCATCGCGCGTCTTCGACACAACCGAGCTCTCGGCCGATGGACGTCAGGCGCAGGTCGGCGTTGTCCTCGCGCAGGCTCAGGCGATATTCGGCCCGGCTGGTGAACATCCGGTAGGGCTCCGAGACGCCCCGCGTGGTCAGGTCGTCGACGAGCACGCCGAGATAGGCCTCGTCGCGGCGCGGGCACCATGGCTCGCGCCCGGCGACCTGCAGCGCGGCATTGATGCCGGCCAGCAGCCCCTGTGCGGCCGCCTCCTCGTAACCGGTGGTGCCGTTGATCTGGCCAGCGAAGAACAGGCCTGCGATGGCACGCGTTTCGAGCGAACGCTTCAGGCCGCGGGGGTCGAAGTAGTCGTACTCGATCGCGTAGCCGGGGCGCAGGATGTGCGCATGCTCGAGGCCGGGAATCGTATGGATCATCGCGAGCTGGACGTCGAACGGCAGGCTGGTGGAGACGCCGTTCGGATAGAACTCGTGCGTGCTCAGCCCCTCGGGCTCGAGAAAGACCTGGTGCGATGCCTTGTCGGCAAAGCGGTGGATCTTGTCCTCGATCGACGGGCAATAGCGTGGTCCCACGCCCTCGATCACGCCGGTATACAGCGGGCTGCGATCCAGGCCCGAGCGGATGATCTCGTGCGTGCTGGGCTGCGTGTGCGTGATCCAGCACGGCAGTTGCCGCGGATGCTGGCCTGGATGGCCGAGGAACGAGAACACTGGCAGCGGGTCGAGGTCGCCGGGCTGCTCGTCGCAGCGCGAGAAGTCGATGGTCCGTCCGTCGATGCGCGGCGGCGTGCCGGTCTTCAGGCGCCCCTGCGGCAGTTTCAACTCGCGCAGCCGTTCGGCGAGCGACAGCGACGGCGGATCCCCGGCACGCCCGGCCGGGTAGTGCGCGAGTCCGACGTGGATCAGGCCGTTCAGGAAGGTTCCGGCCGTCAGCACGACGGTGCGGGCGCGAAAGCGCAGGCCGAGTTGCGTCACCGCGCCCGCCACCCGGTCCCCTTCGAGGAGCAGGTCGTCCACCGCCTGCTGGAACAGCCAGAGGTTCGGCTGGTTCTCGAGACGGGTGCGGATGGCCTGGCGGTACAGCACCCGGTCGGCCTGCGCGCGCGTGGCGCGCACCGCCGGCCCCTTGCTGGAATTCAGGATGCGGAACTGGATGCCGGCCTCGTCGGTTGCGGCCGCCATCGCGCCGCCGAGCGCATCGATCTCCTTGACCAGGTGACCCTTGCCGATGCCGCCGATCGACGGATTGCACGACATCTGGCCGAGCGTTTCGATGCTGTGCGTCAGCAGCAGCGTGCGACTTCCCATGCGCGCGGCCGCCAGCGCCGCTTCGGTGCCGGCATGGCCGCCGCCGACGACGATCACGTCGAACTGCTGCGGGAAGTCCATGCTCGCCATGGTATTCGCGATCCAGTCGAAAGGGTGGCCCGCGACCAGCGGCTGGCCCGCGCTGTGCCCGCTGCACGGGAAGGCGCCGCGCAGCGCCGGGTCCATCGGGTCGCGCGGGAGCGCGGATTATAGGCCCTGCCGACGGCGAACTGAAGTGCGTGCCTCCGGCCGGGATCAATCTCGGCCGGAACGGGATGCTGGCGAACGCCGCGGCTGTTTCACGTGAAACACCTGCCGAGCTGGCGTACGCCACGACGCCCCCGGTTGTTGTTTCACGTGGAACGTGACCGCACGCAGCCAGCCCTGCTCCCGCGACAGCCCGACCACTTTCCCCTAGGATGGGCGGATGGACGCCGCTGCCGAGTTGCTCGCCGCTTACCCTGCGCTGCGAAGCGTGCCGACGGCGCGCTTCGCGGAAAGCGCAGCACACCTGCCAGTCGTCAGCGTGTCGTCCGGCACCGAGCTGTTCGCGGAGGGTCAGGCCTGCCAGGGCTTCCCGTGCGTACTCGGCGGCCAGGTTCGCGTCGCCCGCGGATCGGCCGACGGCCGCGAACTCGAGCTGTACCGGGTCGGGCCCGGCGAGGTCTGCGTGGTGTCGGCCGGCTGCCTGTTCGGAGGCGCGCCGATGACTGCGCACGGCCACGCCGTCGGGACCACCCGGCTTGCAATGGTCGACCGCGACACGCTGCTCGAGTGGAGCGACGCCCGGCCCTGGCGCCTCTTCCTGATGGGGTTGATGGCCGAGCGCCTGGCCGAGCTGACCGCGTTGGTCGAGGCGGTTGCGTTCCAGCGCCTGGACCAGCGGCTTGCCCGCAGCCTGCTCGGTCACGGTCCGACGGTCCAGGCCACGCACCAGCGACTGGCCGACGAACTCGGCACCTCGCGGGAGATCGTGTCGCGCCTGCTTGGGCGCTTCGAGGCGCAGCACATCGTGCGCCTCGGTCGCGAGCGGATCGAGATCGTCGACCTGCCCGCGCTTCGGCAATTGGCCGGCGGTCTGTAACCGGGGTCACAGACGCCGGCCGCCCGGACCGCTGCAATGGCAATCGCCAATCTTCGGGCGACTTCGCCCGTCCAACAGGGGAATCAGCATGAAAGTCAACGTCGGTGGCCTGGATCGCGCCATTCGAGTCGTCGTAGGCATCGCCTTGATCGCACTGGCCCTCACCGGCACGATCGGTGCGTGGGGCTGGATCGGAGTCGTGCCACTCGCGACGGGCCTGCTCAAGACCTGCCCGCTCTACTCGATCTTCGGCTTCAACACCTGCCCGATGACCAAGAGCACGTAACGCGGCAGCGTCGCGCTCGCCAGCCGGGTCGGCTGCAGGGAACGGTTGCCGGTCGAGCGGGCCTGGACGTGTGATGCAGCGCCCCGCGTCGCTGGCCCGTGCGCATCACACGCGCCGATTGGCATGTTTCACGTGAAACACGGCCAAGCGGCTGCGGACGCTCCGGTATCGCCGGTCGCAGCCTGCGCCTGTCCACGAGTGCTCAGCGAACGGCGTCCAGTTCGGCGCGAACCCGCGCCGCGATCGCCAGGCTGCCGGTCAGCCCCGGCGACTCGATGCCAAACAAGTTGACCAGGCCGGGCGCGCCATGAATCGCTGCGCCGTCGATCCTGAAGTCCGCCGCCGCGGTGCCCGGGCCGACCAGTTTCGGGCGCATCCCCGCGTAGGCAGGTTGCAGGGCCCCATCCGGCAGCTCCGGCCAGTAGGTCCGGATCTCAGCGTAGAAGCTGTCGCCGCGACGCGGGTCGACGTCGTAGCCGATCCGGGGCACCCATTCGACATCGGGTCCGAAACGCCCCTGCCCGCCCAGATCGAGCGTCAGGTGCACACCCAGTCCGGCCTCGTTCGGAATCGGGTAGATCAGTCGCGAGAAGGGACAACGGCCGGACAGCGAGAAGTAGTTCCCTTTCGCCAGGTGCAGCGCAGGCACGCTGCCAGCCACGAGCCCCTCGATGCACGTCGCCACCTGCTGCGCCCCGAGGCCGGCTGCATTGACCAGCTCGCGGCACGCGACGCGCATCGAACCTGACTCGCCGGCGACCTCCAGTTCAAAGCCATCCGCCCTGACCTCGCCGCGCACGACCTCGCTCAGCAGCGCCAGCATGGCACCGTGGTCTTCGGCATCGCCGAGCAGCGCGAGCATCAGCCCGTGGCTGTCGACGATGCCGGTTTCGGGCGAGATCAGTGCGTGCTGGCAGCGCAGCGCCGGCTCCAGCGAACGCGCTTCGGCGCCGCTCAACCATCGCAGCGTGTCGACGCCGGCCGCCTGCGCGCGCCGCTCGATCTTGTCGAGTCCCGCGCGCTCCACATCGCTGGCCGAGACGATCAGCTTCCCGCAGATCCGATGCGGCACGCCGTGGCTGCGGCAGAACTCGACCAGCTCGTGGCGCCCGTCGACGCACAGCCGCGCCTTCAACGTGCCCGGTTCGTAATAGATGCCCGCGTGGATCACTTCGCTGTTGCGCGCGCTGGTCACCGTGCCGAACGCGTTCTCGCGCTCCAGCACCACGACCTCACGCCCCGACCGCGCGAGTTCGCGAGCGATCGCCAACCCGACGACGCCCGCGCCGACAACGACCGTTTGCAGTGTATCCATCGACGACTCCGTCATCCCCGCCTGCGATCGGCCAGCATCATCTCGGCCGCCTTCTCCGCGATCATCAAAGTCGGCGAATTGGTGTTGCCCGACGTGATGCTCGGCATGATCGACGCATCGACGATCCGCAATCCCGGCACCCGATGGCAACGCAACCGCGCATCGACCACCGCCATCGGATCGCTCGCCGGCCCCATCCTGCAGGTGCCGACCGGGTGGAAGATCGTCGTGCCGACCTCGCCGGCCGCGCGGGCCAGTTCGGCCTCCGTGCGATAGGCCGGGCCTGGCTTGATCTCCTCGGGTTGATAGCGGCGCAGGGCATTTGCAGCGACGATACGGCGCGTCAGCGCAAGCGCCCGGGCCGCGACGCGCCGGTCCTCGTCGGTCGACAGGTAGTTTGGCGCGATCCGGGGCGCCGCGAACGGGTCTGGCGACGTGACGTGCACGTCGCCGCGCGACGTCGGCCGCAGGTGGCAGACCGACGCGGTGAACGCGGGGAACGGGTGCAGCGGCTCGCCGAAGCGATCGAGCGACAGCGGCTGGACGTGGTACTCGAGGTCCGGGCTCGGCTCGGCGTCGCCCGAACGCGCGAAGGCGCCGAGCTGGCTCGGCGACATCGACATCGGGCCGCTGCGGAACAGCAGGTACTCGAGCCCGATACCCGCCTTGCCGAACAGACTGTTCGCCTGCTGATTGAGCGTCCGAACGCCGCGGACCTTGTAGATCATCCGGAGCTGAAGGTGATCCTGCAGGTTCGCGCCGACGCCGGGCAACTCGGTCACCGGCGTGACGCCGACCTCGCGCAACCGCGCGCCGGCGCCGATCCCGGCGCACTGCAGGATCTGCGGCGAGCCGATCGCGCCCGCAGCCAGGACGATCTCGCCGCTACAAAGCGTGCGCTTACTCTCGCCCCGGACACCGCCTATTCGATATTCGACGCCCTCCACGCGCCCCGATCCATCGGCGCGACGGATCAGTCCGGTCACCTGGGCGTGAGTCACCACTTTCAGGTTTGCTCGCTGCAGCACAGGCCGCAGAAACGCCTTCGACGCGCTCCATCGCACGCCGCGCCGCTGGTTCACTTCGAAGTAGCCGCAGCCGAAATTGTCGCCCCGGTTGAAATCGTCGCTCGGCGGAATCCCGGTCTCCGCGGCGGCATCACGGAACGCGTCGAGGATCTCCCAGGTCACCCGCGCGCGCTCGACCCGCCACTCGCCACCGTGGCCGTGCAGCGGATCGGCCCCACCCCCATCGAGTGCGTGATGGTCTTCGTGGCGCAGGAAGTAGGGCAACACCTCGTCCCAGCGCCAGCCCGGGTTGCCCTCGGCGGCCCACCGATCGTAGTCGCCACGCTGGCCGCGCATGTAGATCATCCCGTTGATCGACGACGAACCGCCGAACACCTTGCCGCGCGGATAGCCGATCGAACGCCCCCCGAGTCCCGGTTCTTCCGCCGTACGGAACAGCCAGTCGGTGCGCGGATTCCCGATGCAGTACAGGTAGCCGACCGGCACGTGGATCCACAGGTAGCGATCCTCGCCGCCTGCCTCGAGCAGCAGGACCCGGTTCGCCGGGTCAGCGGACAGCCGGTTGGCCAGCAGGCATCCGGCGGTGCCGGCGCCGACGACGACGTAATCGAAGCGTTCCTCGCTCATCGCTGCCCCGTGCGTCCCGACGCGCCGGTTGTCCGGCGACTTGCGCTGCGCGCGCACGCTCAGGCCATCATGATGACCTGCCGGATCGACTCGCCGCGCGCGAGGCGATCGAGCGCCGGATTGATCTCGTCGAGCGTGATGCGTTCCGACAGCAGCCTGTTCACCGGCAGCGAACCCCCGCGGTACATCGCGATGAAGCGCGGGATGTCGCGCGACGGCACGCACGAGCCGACGTAGCTGCCCTTGATCGTGCGTTCCTCCGCGATCAGCGACACCGCTTGCAGTGGCCACTTCGCGTTCGGGTTCGGCAGCCCGGCAGTGACCGTCGTGCCGCCGCGCGCCGTGATGCGATAGGCGAGCTCGAGTGCGTTCACGTTGCCAGCCATCTCGAATGCGTAGTCGACGCCGCCGCCGGTCGCATCCTTCACCTTCGCGATCACGTCGGGATCCGCGGCGTTGAAGCACTGCGTCGCGCCGAGCTCGCGGGCCTTCGCGAGCTTTGCGTCGAGCATGTCGACCGCGACGATCTCGCGCGCGCCGATCGCGTGCGCGGCCAGCAGCGACGAGAAGCCTACGCCGCCGAGCCCGACCACCGCGACCTTCGAGCCGGCCTCGGCCTTCGCGGTATTGACTACCGCGCCGGCGCCGGTGATCACCGCGCAGCCGAACAGTGCTGCCTCGTCCCAGGGCAGCGCAGGATCGATCTTCACTGCAGAGCGACGCGACACCGTCGCGTACTCGGCGAAGGCCGCGCACCCGAGGTGATGGTGCAGCGGCGAACCCGCCTTGCCATCGATGCCGGGGCCGGTCACTGCGCGCAGCCGCTTGTAGCCGCCGAGCAGCGAGCCGCTCGCATTCGACGCGCCGCCCGGTTCGCACAGCGCGGGACGTCCCACTGCGCAACTCGGGCAGGTGCCGCAGTTCGGCCGGAAGATCAGCACCACGTGATCGCCGATCGCCAGGTCGTCGATACCTTCGCCGAGCTCGACCACCTCGGCCGCCGCCTCGTGACCGACGACGATCGGCATCGGCCACGGACGATCGCCATTGATCGCCGAAAGGTCCGAATGACACAGCCCGGCGGCGCGGATCTTCACCGTGATCTCGCCGCGGCCCGGCGACTCGAGCGCAACCTGCTCGATCGACAACGGCCGGCTCTGCGCATATGGCGCCGGCAGCCCGATCTCGCGCAGCACCGCCGCGCGCATGGTTCTCGTCATCGCCTCCTCCGTGCGGTGCCCGCGCGCTTCACAGCCCCGCGATGCAGACGTACTTCACTTCCAGGTATTCGTCGATCCCGTACTTCGAACCCTCGCGGCCGAGGCCGGATTGCTTGACGCCGCCGAACGGCGCCTCGGCGGTTGAGATCAGTCCGGTGTTGACCCCGATCATGCCCGACTCGATGCCCTCCGCGGCACGGAAGATGCGCCCGATGTCGCGCGAGTAGAAATAGGCGGCCAGCCCGAACTCGGTGTCGTTGGCCATCGCGATCGCCTCGTCGTCGGTCCTGAAGCGGAACAGCGGCGCCACCGGCCCGAAGGTTTCCTCGCGCGCCACGCGCATCTGCGACGTGACGTCGATGAGGATGGTCGGCTCGAAGAACAGCCCGCCGCGCGCGTGGCGCTTGCCGCCGAGCGCGAGCTTCGCGCCCTTGGCCAGCGCATCGGCGACGTGCTCCTCGACCTTGGCGATCGCCGCCGGCTCGATCAGCGGGCCGATGGTCACGCCCTCCTCGGTGCCGGCGCCGACCTTGAACTGACCGACGCGCGCCGCGAGCTTCTTCGCGAACGCATCGTAGACGCCGTCCTGCACGTAGAGGCGATTGGCGCAGACGCAGGTCTGCCCCGCGTTGCGGTACTTCGACGCCAGCGCGCCCTCGACCGCGGCGTCGAGGTCGGCGTCGTCGAACACGATGAAAGGCGCGTTGCCACCGAGCTCGAGCGACAGCTTCTTCACCGTGTCGGCGCACTGGCGCAGCAGGATGCGCCCGACCTCCGTCGACCCGGTGAACGAGACCTTGCGAACCTCCGGGTTGGTGCACATCTCGAGGCCGATCTCCGGCGACTTGTCTCCGTTGCCGACGACGACGTTGAACACTCCCGGCGGGAAGCCGGCTTGCTCGGCAAGTTCCATCAGCGCCAGCGCCGACAGCGGCGTCGCCTCGGCGGGCTTCGCCACGACCGTGCAGCCGGCGGCAAATGCCGGCGCGACCTTGCGCGTGATCATCGCGACCGGGAAGTTCCACGGCGTGATCGCCGCGCACACGCCGATGCCCCGCTTGATCGCGAACAGCCGGCGATCGGGAGCAATGGTCGGGATCACGTCGCCGTAGGCCCTGCGCCCCTCCTCGGCGAACCATTCGACGAACGACGCGCCGTACGCCACCTCGCCGCGCGCCTCGGCCAGCGGCTTGCCCTGTTCGGTGGTCATCAGCAGCGCGAGGTCGTCGGTGTGCGCGAGGATCAGGTCGTACCACCTGCGCAGAACGGCCGCGCGCTCCTTTGCCGGCTTCGCGCGCCAGGCCGGCAGCGCGCGCTGCGCCGCGTCGATGGCGCGGCGCGTCTCGGCCGCACCCATGTCGGTTACCTCGGCGATCTTCTCGCCGCTGGCCGGATTGCTCACCGCGAAGCTGCCGCCCGCATCGGCGTCGACCCACTTGCCGTCGATGTAGCCCTTGCGCTTGAGCAGTCGCATGTCCTTCAGTTGCAGCGTCATCGTCATCTCCCAGTTCGATTCCCGCGCACCGGCTCAGGCGGCATCGCCAGCCAGCTTCAATCCCAGCACGCCCAATACGATCAGCGCGATGCAGCCGAGCCGAAGCGGGTTCGCCGATTCGCCGAGCAGCGCGATGCCCAGCAAGGCCGTCCCGGCCGCGCCGATCCCGGTCCAGACCGCGTACGCCGTTCCCGCCGGCAGCGAACGCATCGCCATCGCCAGCAGCCAGAAGCTCACCGCGGCCGCCACGATCACCACGACCGACGGCCACAGCTTCGAGAACCCTTCGCTGTACTTCAGGCCCAGCGCCCACACGATCTCGAACAGACCCGCCACCACCAGCACCGCCCACGCCTGCCCGACCGTCAAGCCCATCGCCCGCTCCTCGTCGAAACCTTTCGGAACCCGCCGAAGCCTACGAACCATCCGATGTCCGCGCAACCCAAGGCGGTCTGCTGGTTGTCGTTCACTTCAGCGGAGCGAGCGAGTGCGTCGGGGCGCGGGCGGCGGCGGCGGGGCCGTGGGGCGGGGCGCCCGGATGCGATCGACCAAGCGAGTATCGGGGAGCGACTCGATCGCATCCGGGCGCCCCGCCCCACGGCCCCGCCGCCGCCGCCCGCGCCCCGACGCACTCGCTCGCGGAGCTCACTTCATGGTGGGCATCACGAACTCGGCCCCCGCCCGGATCCCCGCCGGCCACCGCTGCGTCACCGCCTTCAATCGCGTGTAGAAACGCACCCCTTCCGGACCGTGCATGTGGTGATCGCCGAACAGCGATGACTTCCATCCGCCGAACGAGTGGAACGCCATCGGCACCGGGATCGGCACGTTCACGCCGACCATGCCGACCTGTACCCGGTTCGCGAACTCGCGCGCCGCGTCGCCGTCGCGCGTGAAGATCGCACAGCCGTTGCCGTATTCGTGCTCGTTGACCAGCCGCAGCGCCGTCTCGAACGAGTCGGCGCGCACGATCGACAACACCGGCCCGAAGATCTCTTCCCTGTAGATCCGCATTCCCGGCTGCACGTCGTCGAACAGGCAGCCGCCGAGAAAGAAACCCTGCTCGTGGCCGTCGACCTTCAGCGCGCGACCGTCGACGACGAGCTTGGCGCCCTCGGCGACGCCGGCATCGACGTAGCCGCGCACCTTGTCCAGGTGCGCGCGGGTGACCAGCGGCCCCATCTCGGCCGCGCGGTCCATGCCCTGCGTGACGCGAATCTTCGGCACCCGCTCGGCGAGCCGGGCCACGAGGCGGTCGGCAATCGCGCCGACGACGACCGCCACCGACACGGCCATGCAGCGCTCGCCCGCCGAGCCGTAGGCCGCGCCGATCAGCGCGTCGACCGCCTGGTCGAGGTCGGCATCGGGCATCACCACCATGTGGTTCTTCGCGCCGCCGAGCGCCTGTACCCGCTTGCCGTAGCGCGACGCGGTCTCGTGGATGTGCTTCGCGATCGGCGTCGAGCCGACGAAGCTCACTCCCGCCACCGACGGATGCGCCAGCAGCGCGTCGACCGCGGTCTTGTCGCCCTGCACGACGTTGAACACGCCGTCGGGCAGCCCGGCCTCGCGCAGCAAGCGTGCGATCAGCAGCGACGCCGACGGGTCGCGCTCGGACGGCTTGAGCACGAAGCTGTTGCCACAGGCCAGCGCCACCGGGAACATCCACATCGGCACCATCACCGGGAAGTTGAACGGCGTGATGCCGACGCAGACGCCCAGCGGCTGGCGGATCGAGTACATGTCGATGCCGGTGCCGACCTGCTCGCTGAATTCGCCCTTCAGCAGCTGCGGAATCCCGCTGGCGAACTCGACCACCTCGAGTCCGCGCGTGACTTCGCCCATCGCGTCGCTGAACACCTTGCCGTGCTCCGCGACGATGCACGCGGCCAGCTCGTCGGCGTGCTGCTCGACGAGTTCGCGGAATCGGAACATCACGCGGGCGCGGCGCAGCGGCGGCGTGGCGGCCCAGCCGGGGAAAGCGGCGGCCGCGGCACGCACCGCGGAGTCGGCATCGGCGGCGGACGCGAGCGCGACCTGTCCGGTCACCGCACCGGTGGCCGGGTTGTATACGGGCGCGAAGCGCGCGTCGGCGGTGGGCGCAGCGACCTCGCCGGCGATCCAGTGGCCGATCGCGGCCACGTCGCCGGCTACGGAGGATGAAGTCGTTCCCGTGGCGAGGGTACTGTCGAAGCTGCCCACTTGCGCCTCCTGCATCTCTGATGGACAATCGGATCGTTCAGCTAATTGAACGATTGTTCAGCTCGAAGAACGCCAGTGTAGCCCGGGAATCCGCGATGTCAACCCGACAGCCACGAGGAACGAAACCGTCCGCCGCGGCCGGCGGCAACGCCGCGCCGGCGCTGGCGCCGCCGCTTGTCCCCGCGGTCGAGCGGGCCGTCCGGCTTCTCGATCATCTCGCCGGCATGCGCCGGCCGCAACCGCTGGCCGACCTGTCGAAGGCGCTCGAGCTTCCCAAGAGCAGCCTGCACGGCCTGCTGCACACGCTGGTCGCGCTGGGGCTGGCGACACGCACCGATCGCGGCGAATATGCGCTCGGGGCAAAACCGGTGCAGTGGGCGGGCGCGTTCGGCCGGCAATCAGGCGTCGTCGACGCCTTCGACGCGGCCGCCGATCAGCTTCCGGCACTGCGCGAGGAGGCGATCATGCTGGCGGTGCTCGACGGCGCGGAGGTGCTGTACCTGGCCTGCCGCCCGGGCACGCGGGCGCTGGCGGTGAACTTCCGCGTCGGCGGCCGCTTCCCGGCCAGCTGCACCTCGTCGGGCAAGGCCTTGCTGGCGACGCTGCCGGCCGAGCGCGTGCGCGAACTGCTCGTCGAGCGCCCGCTGCCGCGACTCACGCGGCACAGCGTCGGAAGCGTGACCGCGCTGCTCAGGCAACTCGCCCGCTTCCGCGCGCAGGGCTTCGCCGTCGACGACGAGGAGACCGCCGAAGGCATGCACTGCTTCGGCGCGCCCGTCTTCGCCGCCGGCCGCAGCGACGCGGTCGCGGCGGTCGCGGTCAGCCTGATCAAGGCATCCACCAGCGCTCGCCGCCGCGACGAAGTGGTGACCGCGATCCGCGACCTGGCGGCGCGCGTGTCGCAGCGGCTCGGCGCCTGAGCCGGCGCGCGGGCTCCGCAGCGTCGCCTGCTGCGTCGGCCGCCCGCGGGCGGCGGAGCCGGCTCGCCAGGCCTAGAATCGAATCACGACAATCCGCAACGCCGCGCTCCGCGCGAACCGACATGACCCCCCCCGCACCCGAACCGCCCGCCGCCGACGCCCGCCCGATTGCGATCACGCTCGGCGATCCGTGCGGGATCGGCCCGGAAATCGTGCTCAAGGCCTGCGCCGATCGATCGATTGCGATGCCGCTGCGGGTCGTCGGCGACGCCGGCCTGCTTGCGCGCGAAGCCGCGCGTCTCGGCCTTCCCATGCCGGCACGGATCGACTCGATCGTCGACCTCCCGGTCGACCTGCGCGTCGGGCAGGTCGATGCGCGCGCCGGCGATGCGGCCTGGCGGTTCATCGTTCACGCCGCCGGGCTGGCGCTGCGCGGCGAGGTACGCGCCGTCGTGACGGCGCCGATCGCCAAGGAAGCGATGCACGCGGCGGGGCACCGCTTCCCCGGGCACACCGAATTGCTCGCCGAACTGGCAGGCGGCGCCGACGTGCGGATGATGCTGGCCAACCCCGAGCTTCGCACCGTGCTGGTGTCGATCCACGTGTCGCTGCGCGACGCGCTCGACAGGGTAACGCGCGACAACGTGCTCCAGACCATCGTGATCGCCGATGCCGCGCTGCGACGCGCCGGCATCGCGCGGCCGCGCATCGCGGTCGCCGGCCTGAATCCGCACGCCGGCGAGGCCGGGATGTTCGGCCGCGAAGAGCTCGACACGATCGGTCCTGCCATCGCCGAAGCCCGTGCCCGAGGCATCGAAGCGAGCGGTCCCTTCCCGCCCGACACAGTGTTCATGCGGGCGCGTGGTCTGCGCGAGTTCGACCTGGTGGTCGCCATGTACCACGACCAGGGGCTGATCCCGGTCAAGTACCTGGGGATCGACGACGGCGTCAACGTCACGCTCGGCCTGCCCTTCGTGCGCACCAGCCCCGACCACGGCACGGCCTTCGATCTCGCCGGCCGTCCCGGCCCCGACGGTCGCGGGCTGGCCTCGCCCCGCAGCCTGATCGCGGCCATCCTCGAGGCCGACGCACTCAGCGCCGCAAGTTGCCGGCCGATGGCCTGAAGCGGGCGCTCACATGCCAGTAGAAGGCCTCCCGGGAGGCGTCGGCTGGTTCGCCGTCCTGCTCGCGGCGCTGCTGCTCGTCGACGCGGCGACACGGACGGCGTGGCGGGCGCCGGTCCGCGAACACACAGCGTGGGTACTCGCTACCTTCGGGATTTTTCTTGCGCAGCAGATGACCGTGACCATGCCGGGCGGGATGAGCCTTCAGTACGTCGGCGCGGCCTGGCTCGCGCTGCTGCTCGGTTACCCGCGAACCGTGCTGTCGATGGCACTGATCGCGCTCGCCCGCGCCGCCCGGTTCGACCTGCCGCTGGCCGACCAGGCGATGCCGCTGCTGCTGCTCGGAATCGCGCCGGCCTGGCTGATCTGGCTGATCACGCGGGGCTGCCGGCGCTGGTTGCCGCCGAACCTTTTCGTGTTCCTGCTCGGGGCAGGTTTCCTCGGGCTGTTCGTCGCGTACGCGCTGCCGCTGCTGGCCGCGGCGGCGATCGGCGCGTGGGCGCTGGCCGCCGAACCGACGGTCGGAAAGCAGGCGCTCGCCGGCTACTGGGCGCTGATGCTGCCGTACGCCCTGCTGCTGGCCGCCGGCGAGGCCTGGCTGGAAGGCATGCTGACCACGCTGCTGGTCGTGTTCGCCCCCGGCACGGTGCGGCTCTTCGACGAGCGCTACTATCTGCAACGTCGTTGAAGCGAACGCCCGCTTACTGCGGAACCTACGCTGCCAAACGCTTCTGCAGTTCGCCCTTCTTGGCACTCAGAGCCCTGGGCAGGCGTTCGGCCAGCTTCTCGAACAACTCGGCGTGCAGCGCGAACTCCTGCTCCCAGGCCGCGCGCTCGATCGACGTGATCTTCGCGTAGTCGGTGGCGCTGAACTCGAGGCCGTTCCAGTTCAGGTCTTCGTACCGCGGCGTCGTGCCGAACACGTGCTCGGCACCGCCGCCCTGCCCTTCGATCCGGTCGATCATCCACTTCAGCACGCGCATGTTCTCGCCGAAGCCGGGCCAGACGAACTTGCCGTTCTCGTCGGTGCGGAACCAGTTGACGCAGAAGATCCTGGGCAGCTTCGCGCCGCCGGCCTGCAACCGGTGCCCGAGGTCGAGCCAGTGCGCGAAGTAGTCGGCCATGTTGTAGCCGCAGAACGGCAGCATCGCGAACGGGTCGCGGCGCACGACGCCTTGCTGGCCGGCCGCGGCCGCGGTCGTCTCCGACCCCATCGTCGCCGCCATGTAGACGCCTTCGACCCAGTCTCGGGCCTCGGTGACCAGCGGCACCGTGGTCGAGCGCCGGCCCCCGAAGATGAACGCGTCGATCGGCACGCCGTCGACGCTGTCCCAGTGCGGATCGATCGACGGGCATTGCGCCGCCGACACCGTGAAGCGCGAGTTCGGGTGCGCCGCCTTGCGCCCGGCCCTCCCGTCGGCCGGCGTCCAGTCGCGGCCCTGCCAGTCGATCAGGTGCGGGGGCGGCTCGAACATCCCTTCCCACCAGACGTCGCCGTCGTCGGTCAGCGCGACGTTGGTGAAGATCGTGTTCTCGCGCAGCGACGCGAGGCAATTGGGGTTGGTCTTCGCGCTGGTGCCGGGCGCGACGCCGAAGAAACCGGCTTCCGGATTGATGGCATAGAGGCGGCCGTCGGAGTGCGGCTTGATCCACGCGATGTCGTCGCCGATGGTCGTCACCGTCCAGCCTTCGAAGCCTTTCGGCGGGATCAGCATCGCGAAGTTGGTCTTGCCGCAGGCGGACGGAAACGCCGCCGCGACGTGGTACTTCCTGCCCTCGGGCGAAGTCACGCCGAGGATCAGCATGTGCTCGGCCAGCCAGCCGATGCCGCCGGCCTGCACCGCCTGGCGACCCATGTTCGACGCGATGCGCAGTGCGAAGCACTTCTTGCCGAGCAGCGCGTTGCCGCCATAGCCGGACCCGAACGACCAGATCTCGCGCGTCTCCGGGTAGTGCACGATGTACTTGGTCGGGTTGCACGGCCAAGGCACGTCGGCCTCTCCGGCCGCCAGCGGCTTGCCCACCGAGTGCACGCAGGGCACGAAGCCGCCGTCCTCGCCGAGGACGTCGAACACCGCCTTGCCCATGCGCGTCATGATGCGCATGCTCGCGACGACGTACGGGCTGTCGGTGATTTCGATGCCGATGTGCGAGATGTGGCTGCCGATCGGCCCCATCGAGAACGGCACGACGTAGAGCGTGCGCCCGCGCATGCAGCCGTCGAACAGCTCGCGCAACGTCGCGCGCATCTCGGCCGGATCGACCCAGTTGTTGGTCGGCCCGGCGTCTCCGCGATGCTCGGAGCTGATGAAGGTGCGATCCTCGACCCGCGCCACGTCCGACGGATCGGACAGCGCGAGGAACGACCCCGGTCGCTTCGCCGGGTTGAGCTTGCGCAGCGTGCCCGCGGCGACCATCTGCTCGCACAGCCGGTCGTACTCTTCCTGCGAGCCGTCGCACCAGTGAACCTGGTCGGGCTGCGTCAGCGCGGCGATCTGGCCGACCCACTCGATCAGCCGCGGATGCTGCACCCAGTCGGGTGCGCCGATCGCGACGGTGCGCTTCGGCGCGCCTGCGGCCCCGGGGCCGACGCCCCCGGATGCGGTCATCGCCGCCTCGGCACGAGCGTGGGACATGGACAAACCTCCATTGCGTGATGTCGAATGCGGTGCGTCGGCGAAGTGCGGCACGGGCATGTCCACGCGCCCGCGCGCTGCCGGGGGCAACGGGGCTGCGATGCGGAGTCGTGCGGCTGCTCTGTCATGTCTGGCCCGCCGGCCCTGAGTCGGTCCGTGCGGCGGGCCCTGTCGCCGACCTGATGGCCGGCCAGCGCGGTCGCAGCCACGGCGGGGGACCGAGTGTACACCCAGCCCATCAGGGCTGGACGTGACAAAGGGCGTAGTCAGCGCGAGCTCGCCAGGCCCGCGACGCCCGGGCCGGGGCCTGCGCGGCGCACCCGGGCGGGAAGCGGGCGCGCCGCGCCCGCGGCCCATAGGTTCAGACGTAGTCCTTGTACTTGTCCAGGAAGCGCACCGGCCTGGACAGCGCGTCGCGGCGGAACGGATCTCCGAGCTCGCGCGTGCACATGATCTCCAGCACGCAGGTCTTGCGCTGGTTCATCTGCAGGTCGATTGCCTTATTCAGCGACGGCCCGACGTCCTCGAGCCGGTCGACCACGATCCCCTCGGCGCCCATCGCCTTGCCGATCCCGGCGAAGCTCGGGCTCTCGAGTTCGCCGGCCACGAAGCGGCGGTTGTAGAAGTCGACCTGGTTCTTCTTCTCCGCGCCCCACTGGCGGTTGTGGAAGACCACGGCAGTGACCGGGATGTCGTGGCGCACGCAGGTCAGGATCTCGCCCATGCTCATCGCCCACGCGCCGTCACCGGCGTACGAGATCGCCGGGCGGTGCGGCGCGGCGACCTTTGCGCCGACGATGGTCGGGAACGCATAGCCGCAGTTGCCGAAGCTCATCGCCGCGAACATGCTGCGCGGTTCCTCGAAGCGCAGGTAGCTGTTGGCCACCGAGTTGATGTTGCCGATGTCGGTCGACACCATCACGTGCGCCGGCATCGCCTTCTCGAGCTCGCGCAGCACCTGGCGCGGATGCAGCCACCCGCCGCCCTCTCGCTTCGCCTCCTCGATCATGTCGAGGCTGAACGGGTCGCGTTCGTGCGTCCATTCGGAGAGCTCCTTTTCCCACGCGGCCTTCTCGTCGGCGACCTGCTTCGCGCGCTCGGCCTTGTTCGTGTCGCAGGCGAGCTTCCTGCCGGAAAGCCGCTGCACGAGCGCCGCCGCCGCGGCCTTGGCGTCGCCGCAGATGCCGACCGAGATCTTCTTCACCAGCCCGAGCATCTTGTGGTCGGCGTCGATCTGGATGATCTTCGCCTCCTTCGGCCAGTAGTCCATCCCGTGCTGCGGAAGCGTGCCGAACGGGCCCAGCCGCGACCCGAGCGCGACCACCACGTCGGCGCGCGAGATCAGCTTCATCGCCGCCTTCGAACCCTGGTAGCCGAGCGGGCCGCACCACAGCGGGTGGCTGGCCGGGAACGAGTCGTTGTGCAGGTAGCTGTTGACCACCGGCGCACCGAGCCGCTCGGCCAGGGCCTTGCACTCGTCGACGCCGTCGGCCATCACCACGCCGCCGCCGGAGATGATCACCGGGAACTTCGCCTTCGCCAGCAACTCGGCCGCCTCGTTCAGGCTCTGCTCGCCACCGGGGCCGCGATCGAGGCGCTGCGGCTTCGGGATCTCGCACTGGATCTCGCCATAGAAGTAGTCGCGCGGGATGTTCAACTGCGTCGGGCCGATCTCGGACATCGCACGGTCGAAGCAGCGCGCCGTGTACTCGGCCATCCGCTTGGGGTTGTTCACGTGACCCTGATATTTGGTGAACTCCTGGAACATCGGCAGCTGGTTGCACTCCTGGAAGCCGCCCAGCCCCATGCCCATCGTGCCGGTCTCCGGCGTGACGATCACCACCGGACTGTGCGCCCAGTACGCGGCCGCGATGGCGGTCACGCAGTTGCTGATGCCGGGGCCGTTCTGGCCGATCACCACCCCGTGCCGGCCGCTGACTCGCGCGTAGCCGTCGGCCATGTGCGCCGCGCCCTGCTCGTGCACGACCGGGATCAGCCGGATGCCGGCCGGCGCGAAGATGTCCATCGCGTCCATGAACGCCGAGCCCATGATGCCGAAGATCTCGGTCACGCCATTGGCGACCATGGTTTCGACGAAGGCCTCGGAGGGGGTCATCTTCTGGACACCGCTGACCACGGTGCGTGCGGCGATCGGGGGTTGCTTGCTCATGACATTGGTCTCCCGGTGAATGCGGTACCGGCGAATCGTAGCGGAAGATTCCGGAATCCGGTACGAGGTGTACGAATAATCGGAACAGCGGCTATCATGAGCCCATGAACGTCGTCCGACCGCTCCACCCCGCCCCGGCCGAAGTCAACGGCGACACACCGACGATGCGGCTTTTCGCGCTGCTCGAGGTGATCGCCGCTCGCGACCAGCTGGTATCGCTGCAGGGGCTGGCCGAGGAGACCGGCCTGCCCAAGCCGACGCTGCACCGGATGTTGCAGCAGCTCGAGGGCGCCGGTCTGCTGCAGCGGGAGGGCGATGGTCGCCACTACAGCACCGGCGTTCGGCTGCGCCGGCTGGCCGAGAACCTCTTGCTGAACAACTCCTGGCATGGCGCGCGCCACGTGGTGCTACGCGCGCTCGTCGACGAGATCGGCGAGAGCTGCAACCTGACCGCGCTCGCCGGCAGCGAGGTGGTCTACCTCGACCGCGTCGAGACACCGGCGCCGCTGCGCTTCTACCTGCACCCCGGTTCGCGGGTGCCTGTGCACTGCTCGGCCAGCGGCAAGATGATCCTGTCGCAGATGACGCCCGCACAGCGACGTCGGCTGCTCGCGCACGCGCCGCTGGAACGCTTCACCCCGACCACGCTGACCGACCCGGCACGCATCGACAAGGAGCTCGGGCACGTGCGGCGCGACGGCTACGCGATCGACAATCAGGAGTTCCTGCCCGGCCTGCTGTGCCTCGCGGTGCTGGTGCCGGCGCCGTCGGGCCGCTCGAACCTGTGCCTTGCGGTTCAGGCGCCCAGCATCCGCCTGTCGCCGCAGAAGGCGCTCGCGCTGCTGCCGGCGCTGCGCCGCGCGGCGACGGCGATCGCCGCCATCGACGACGCCACGCCGCCCGCCGCGGCGAAGGCGCGCGCCTGATCCGAGCCGGACCGCCGGCCGCAGAACCGAGGAATCCGCCTTGACCGACACCGCCGACAACGCCGTCAACGCCGGCATTGGGCCCGACCGGACCGTCGCCGTGCGCGAGGTCTTCGGAATCGACACCGACCTGCGCGTGCCCGCGTTCACCGAGCGCGGCGACCACGTGCCCGAGGTCGATCCCGCCTACCGCTTCAACCGCGACGTCACGCTCGCGCTGCTGGCGGGCTTCGCGCACAACCGCCGCGTCATGGTGCAGGGGCTGCACGGCACCGGCAAGTCGACGCACGTCGAGCAGGTGGCGGCGCGGCTGAACTGGCCCTGCATACGCATCAACCTCGACGGCCACATCAGCCGCCTCGACCTGGTCGGCCGCGACGCGGTGGTGCTGCGCGACGGCCAGCAGGTTACCGAGTTCCAGGAGGGCATCGTGCCGTGGGCGCTGCAGCGCCCGGTGGCGCTGGTGTTCGACGAGTACGACGCCGGCCGGCCCGACGTGATGTTCGTGATCCAGCGCATCCTGGAGCGCGACGGGCGATTCACGCTGCTCGACCAGAACCGCGTGCTGCGACCGCATCGCTGCTTCAGGCTGTTCGCGACCACCAACACGGTCGGGCTGGGCAACCTCAACGGCCTTTACCACGGCGCGCAGCGGCTGAACCACGCACAGGTCGACCGGTGGAACATCGTCGCCACGCTGAACTACCTGCCGCGCGACGAGGAGATCGCGATCGTCCAGGCGCGCGTGCCGCAGCTGGCGGATGCGGCACGGCGTCCGCTGCTCGAATCGATGGTGGCCGTCGCCGAGCTGACTCGCAAGGGCTTCGCCGCAGGCGACCTGTCGACGCTGATGTCGCCGCGCACCGTCATCAGCTGGGCCGAGAACCTCGGCATCTTCGGCGACCCGGCGCTGGCCTTCCGGCTGTCCTTCGTCAACAAGTGCGACGAGGCCGAGCGCCCGATCGTCGCCGAGTACTTCCAGCGCTGCTTCGACCGCGAGCTCGACGAGTCCTGTCGTGGGTGAGGCGCAGGCCCGGGCCCGCCACCAGCAGAAGGTCGAGGAGCTCTGCGCGGCCGCGATCCGCGCGCTGGCCGGCGAGTCCGACCTGCATTTTCGCGGACGGCGCCTGCACCGCGGTCGCCACGCGCTGCCGCCGTTCGCGCCGCACCTGCATCCGTCGCTGGACAGCGACGACTTCGCGTCCTTTCGCGGCGCAGCCGACGGACTGGCGCTGCGTCTGTCGCGCTCGGATGCCGCGCTGCACCGCCGGCTGACCCCAGAGGATCCGGTCGCACGGCTGGTGTTCAACCTGCTCGAGCAGATCCGCGTCGAGTCGCTGCCGCCGGCCGGCATGCCCGGCGTCGCGCGCAACCTGCGTCACCGCTTCGAGCAGTGGTCGCTCTCATTCCACCGCTCCGGGCTCACCGAGACCTCGCGCGGCATCCTGCTCTACACGGTGGCGCAGGTCTGCCGCGCCCGCGTCACCGGCGAGCCGGTGCTCGAGGAGACCGAGGACCTGCTGGAAACCACGCGCGGCTCGATCGTGCCGGTGCTCGGCCACGACCTCGCCGCGCTGCGCCGCCATCGCCACGATCAGGCCGTCTACGGCCGCCACGCGCAGTCGATCGCCGGCCTCGTCGCAGAGATGATCCACAGCGCCGACGACGAGCGCGACGACGGCGAGCCGGGCGGCACGGACGACGACGACCGGACCGCGCTCGCGCGCTTCATGGCACTCGACGACGCCGGCACCGACGGCGAGCTCGCGGTCGCCGCCGCTGGCCGCAGCCGGGTGCTGGAGGCCTCCGACGACGGCTATCGGGTGTTCACCCGCGCGTACGACCGCGAGTTTGCCGCTGCGGCACTGGTGCGCCGGCCGCTGCTGCTCGCGCACCGCGAACGGCTCGACGGCCGCATCGCCGGCCAGGGCGTCAACCTCGCCAGGCTGGCGCGAGAACTGAAGGCGCTGCTGGCGGTTCCGACACGCGACGACTGGGACGCCGGGCAGGAGGAGGGCCACGTCGACGGCCGCCGGCTCGCGCAGCTGATTGCCTCGCCGGCCGAGCGCCGGCTGTTCCGTACCGAGCGCATGGAGCCGGCGGCGCAGTGCCTGGTCACCTTCCTGGTCGACTGCTCGGGCTCCATGAAGCAGCATGCCGAGTCGGTCGCGATGCTGATCGACGTGCTGGCGCGCGCGCTCGAGTTGGCCGGCGTGGCCACCGAGATCCTCGGTTTCACTACCGGCGCCTGGAACGGCGGCCGCGCGCTGCGCGACTGGCAGCGCGCCGGCCGCCCGCCGCACCCCGGACGACTGAACGAGGCTTGCCACATCGTCTTCAAGAACGCCGACACCCCTTGGCGTCGCGCGCGCCCGGAGATCGCCGCGCTTCTCGAGCCGGTGCTGTTCCGCGAGGGCATCGACGGCGAGGCGGTGGATTGGGCCTGCGCACGGATGCATGCCCGGCCGCACGAGCGGCGACTGCTGGTCGTGATCTCCGACGGCTGCCCGATGGACACCGCGACCAGCCTCGCCAACGACCCTCATTACCTCGACCAGCACCTGCGCGAAGTGGTGTTGCGTCACGAGCAGGCGCGCGACGTCGAGATCTACGCGCTCGGCGTAGGCCTCGACCTCAGCCCGTACTACGGCCGCAGCCACGCGCTCGACCTGTCGGCGCCGCCGGGCAACGGCGTCTTCCGCGAGATCGTCGCGATGCTCGGCGGCCGCGCGCGACGCTGACGCCAAGTCGCCGCGCCGCTGGCTACCAGTCAGCCCGCCGCGTCCTGCCCGTCCCCCGCCGGCCCGGCCCCGCGGGCCAGGTACCCCGGCTGCCGCGGAGATGGGCCCGTGTCAACGCAACTGAGTGACGGTTCGGGGACCGCAACGCCAGCGCGCAGAGCCTGCGCGGAACTTGTGAATGTCGAACGCAGCAACTATCCTGCACCGAGTGGTTTCATGGACCAACTCCGGTTGGTTTCCTTCGGTTTCCGCTTACCCCCCGTGGAGATCATGATCCGCGTTCGCGTCGAGACCTGCCCGGCCGCCGATTTCGGGAGCCAGGCGAAGGATCCCGACTTTGCGGCCCAGTCCGTGCCGTGGACGGGCCCTCCGGAGAACCGGCGATGAAGACGAAGTTCCGGCGTCGCCTTGCGCTGCTGGGCTTCCTGGTATGGGATGTGGTGATCGCTGCGCTAGCTTTCGTGCTTGCCGGAGCGTTTCTCGAGTTCGGGCCCCCACCCTGGCCGCTGTCGAGCCTGCGTACGCCCGAGCCGCTCGTGTTCGTCGCGGTCTGCCTTCTGGTGTGGCACATCACGCTGATCCGGCTCAAGCTCTACGACTCGCGACGACTCGGTGCAGGCGTCGGAGAGTTGCGCGACCTGATTGTCGGCGTGATGGTCATGGTGGCTTTCATGGCGATCGCCGCGATCCTTTTCGCGCCCCACCTGGCCGATCGCAACTTCATGGTCCCGTTCGCCATCGTGCTCACGGCCCTGTCGATAGTGGCGCGGTTGGTCCTGCGACGTTTCCTTGCACGGCTTCGCGCGCGCGGCCACAACCTGCGTTTTGTGATCGTGGCCGGCTCGGGACGACGCGCACTCAGTCTGCAGCACAAGTTCGCCAGCGAGCCGTCGATCGGGTACCGGGTGGCCGGGTTCGTGGACGACGAAGTCGTCGGCAGACCGCCGCCGGGCGCGCCCCACCTCGGCACGCTGGACGACCTCCCCCGCCTGCTGTCGCAGAATGTGGTCGACGAGGTTTTCGTCGCGCTTCCGATCAAGTCCTGCTACGGGCAGATCCAGCGCATCGTCGCGAACTGCGAAGCGCAGGGTGTGCCGGTGACGATGCTGACCGACCTGTTCGCGCTTCGCCTGGCACGCACGCACTTGACGATGGTGGGCAACATCCCGGCACTTCGGCTCTGTGATGGACCCGAGTTCACCCAGCGCGTGACCATCAAGCGCTATGTCGACTTTGCGCTGGCCGCGCTGGGCGTGCTGGCCCTGTCGCCACTGCTGTTGGCTGTCGCCGTACTGATCAAGCTTACGAGCCCGGGACCGGTGATCTTTGCGCAAACGCGTGTAGGGCTCAACAAGCGGCTCTTCAGGCTCTACAAGTTTCGGACCATGGTGGCGGAAGCCGAGATTCAGCAGGCTGGGCTGGAATCGATGAATGAGGCGTCGGGACCGGTTTTCAAGATCCGCAACGATCCGCGCGTCACGCCGTTCGGCCGGTTCCTGCGCCGCACCAGCATCGATGAGCTGCCGCAGCTGCTCAACGTGCTGAAGGGCGACATGAGCCTGGTCGGGCCTCGGCCGCTGCCGCTACGCGACGTTTCGGGTTTCCGCGCCGACTGGCAGCGACGCCGGTTCAGCGTGCTTCCAGGGATGACCTGCCTGTGGCAGCTGAACGGACGCAGCGACGTCTCGTTCGAACGATGGATGGAGCTCGACCTCGAGTACATCGACAATTGGTCGCTTGCCAGGGACTTCGCGATCCTGGTGCGAACCGCACAGGCCGTCCTCAGCGGCAAGGGCGCCTACTGATGCGCGCGCGTGACGCCTGTGCCTTCCAGGAG
>Ga0209477_1000272_pt1 | contig 31282 bp, 31 predicted proteins | sample KloWWTupernatant_FD_187180 | JGI IMG/M metagenome (GOLD analysis project Ga0209477, IMG submission 187180) | Active sludge microbial communities from Klosterneuburg, Austria, studying microevolution and ecology of nitrifiers - Klosterneuburg... | ecosystem: Engineered > WWTP > Aerobic digester >...
GGCCAAGATCACGCAGGCTTCAAGTCGTTCATGAACCGCTTCCGCGGCCCGCGCTGAGCCCGACTGGCGCCGCGTTGCAGGGGATATGCCCCCTGCATGTGCGGCTTCAGCCGCGACTAGGCGTCGCCGCGCAGTGCGGCCGGGTCGCGGCTGAAGCCGCTCCTGCAGGGGGCTCGCGGGTTCGATTGCCGCGGTTGCCGTCGACAGTCAGGGCCTTCCCGATTTGCTACGCTTCGGGCGGTTACCTTCCGCCGCCGCCGCAATGTCCGAGGCGTTGTCCGATTTCTTCCTGCGCCATCGACTGGCGCGGCCGCTGGCGCTGGCGAGCGTCGCGGCGCTGGTCGCGCTGATCCTGCTCCTGCTGGCCCGCACGGCCTGGATCCTGCTCGACATGGGCGCACCCGCGCCACCCGCGCCACCGGTGTCCGCCGCCGTGCCGGTCGCGGCGCCGGCGACCTCGCTCGCGCGCTGGCACCTGTTCGGCAACCCGGCGCCGTCGCCCGATGCGCGCGCGCTCGCCGACAGCGCGCCCGACACCACGCTGGCCCTGACCCTGCGCGGCGTGCTCGCCGGATCGGAACCCGGCGCCGGGGTCGCCATCATCGGCGACGCGCAGGGTGGCGAACGCAGTTACGGCGTCGGCGCCGCGCTGCCGGGCGAGGCCACGCTGGAGGCGGTGTATCCCGACCGCGTCACCCTGCGCCGCAACGGCGCGCTCGAATCGTTGCGGTTGCGAACGCCGGAAGACGCCGCGGCGCCCGTGCCACCCGCTGGCGGCATGGCCGCGCCGCGCACCCTGTCGAACACGGCGCCGGCGCCCAGCGCCTTGCCGGGCGCCGGCGGCACTGCCGCGCCGGCGCCCTTCGTCACCCCGTCGATCGCGCCGATGGGCGCCGACTTCGAGACCATCACCCAGAAGCTGGGCGTCGATCCCGCGGCGCTGGCGCGCCAGGTCAGCGTGATGCCGGTGCTCGAGAACGGCCGCTTCATCGGCGTGCGCCTGGCCGGTGCGCGCGACGTCCCGCTCGTCGCCCAGCTCGGGCTGCAGCCCGACGACGTGGTCACCTCGGTCAATGGCATCGCGCTCGATTCGCCCGAGCGCGCCCAGGAAATCGCGCGCAACCTCGCCGGCGCGTCCGCGCTCAACGTCACGGTGCGCCGCAATGGCAAGTCCGAGAATCTCAGTGCCGCCCTGCGTTGATCCCACCGCCGCGCCCCATCGCCGGAGTCCGCCCCGAATGATCCGCCTTGCCGTCCTGATCCTGCTGCTCGTCCCGCTCGCGGCGCCGGCCCAGGCGCCCGCGCCCGCGGACGGGACGCCGCTGGCCACGCCGGTCAACGGCAAGCACACCCTCAACCTCAAGGACGCCGACATCCGCGTGCTGGTCGCCACGGTCTCGGAGATCACCGGGCGCAACTTCATCATCGATCCGCGCGTCGAGGGCAAGGTCAACGTGGTCTCGACCCAGCCGATGGACGCGGACCAGGTCTACGCGGTGTTCGAGTCGGTGCTGCGCGTGCATGGCTACGCCGCGGTGACGTCCGGGACGATGGTCAAGATCGTGCCCGAGGTGATCGCCAACCAGGACGGCAGCACGCTGGAGGGCGAGGCCGGCCCCGACACCATCGTCACCCGCGTGATCCCGCTGCGCCACGTCGCCGCCGCCGAACTGATCCCGATCCTGCGCCCGCTGGTCCCGCAGCAGGGCAACCTCGCCGCGCACCAGGGTTCCAACGCGCTGATCGTTTCCGACCGCGCCGGCAACCTTGCCCGCATCGAGGCCCTGATCCGCCGCATCGACACCGCCAGCGACACCGCGGTCGAGATGATCCCGCTCGAGCACGCCGATGCCGCCGAGGTCGCGCGCACGCTGACCCTGCTGACCGAGGACAAGACCGCGGCGCTGACCGGCGTGCAGCCGCGGATCTTCGCCGACGCGCGCACCAATTCGATCCTGCTCTCGGGCGATCCCTCCACGCGCCTGCGCATGCGCGCGCTGGTGAGCCACCTCGATACCCCGCTCGAGAGCGGCGAGAGCACCCAGGTGATCTACGTGCGCTACGGCAAGGCCGAGGAACTCGTGCCCGTGCTCGAAGCCACCGCCGCGACGCTGACCGAGCAGGGCGCGGGCAAGGACGCGCCGAAGACCGCGACCATCCAGGCCCACGCCGAGACCAATGCGCTGGTGGTCACCGCCGATCCGGCGGTGTTCCGCGCCCTCGCCTCGATCGTGCGCCAGCTCGACGTGCGGCGCGCGCAGATCCTGATCGAGGGCGTGATCGTCGAGGTCGGCGACGAGTTCGCGACCGAGATCGGCGTGCAGTGGCAGTCGACCAACCTCGAGGCCGATGCCGACGGCAACATCACCAACAGCGGCTTCCTCGGCGGGACCAACTTCCCCGGCCTCATCCAGCCCGGCATCGTCGGCCTCGCGGCCAACCCCGGCGCGGTCGGCGGCGGGCTCAACATCGGCTACGTCGGCGGCACCATCACCCTGCCGGGCTCGGACACGCCGATCCTGCAGATCGGCGCGCTGGTCACGGCGCTCAAGCAGGACGGCGGCACCAACATCCTGTCGCAGCCCTCGATCGTCACCCTGGACCACCAGGAGGCGCAGATCAAGGTCGGCCAGCAGGTGCCCTTCGTCACCGGCCAGTACACCAACACCGGCGGCGGTTCCAGCCAGCCGGAGAACCCGTTCCAGACCATCAACCGCGAGGACGTGGGCCTCACGCTCAAGGTCACGCCGCACGTCAACGAGGGCGACAGCGTGCGCCTCGATATCTCGCAGCAGATCAGCTCGCTGGCGCCCAACCCGGCCGGCGCGGTCGACCTGGTGACCAACAACCGCGAGATCGACACCAGCGTGATGGTGTCCGACGGCGCCATGCTGGTGCTGGGCGGGCTGATCTCCGACGAGGTGCGCGAGACCATCCGCAAGGTGCCGGCGCTGGGCGACATCCCGGTGCTGGGCAACCTGTTCCGCTACCGGCGCGAGGATCACAGCAAACGCAACCTCATGGTCTTCCTCAAGCCCAGCATCCTGCGCGACGAGGCGCTGGAGTCGGCGATCTCCAGCGACAAGTACAACTTCATCCGCGCGCGCCAGCTCGAGAAGCGGACCAAGCCCGGCTACGTGCTGCCCGACAACAGCCAGCCGCTGCTGCCGGAGATCCCGTGGGCCGCGCCGCTGCGCCTGCCCGAGCCGGGCGGCGGCGACCGGTGACCCTCGCGCGGCCGCCCTTCGCCTTCGCCAAGCGCCACGGCGCGACCCTGGTCGGCTGGCGCGACGGCCGCGCGCACATCGCGCACCGGCCGGGCGTGAAGCTCGAGACCCTGGTCGAGCTGCAGCGCTATTGCGGCGCGCCGCTGGACCTCGAGCCGCTGGCGCCGGCGGCCTTCGACGGCCTGCTGCAGGAACTCTACGAGCAGGGCGGCGCCGACGCGCGCGCGATGGTGGAGGGCCTCGATGGCCGCTCCGACCTCGACGCCATCGCCGAGGCCATGCCCGAACCCGAGGACCTGCTCGAGTCCGACGACGACGCGGTCATCATCCGCCTGATCAACGCGCTCCTGACCGAGGCGGTGAAGGAAGGCGCTTCCGACATCCACATCGAGCCGTTCGAGAACCGCCTGGTGGTGCGCTTCCGCATCGACGGCGTGCTGCGCGAGGTGCTGGCGCCGCAGCGCGCGATCGCGGCGCCGGTGGTCAGCCGCATCAAGGTCATGGCCAAGCTCGACATCGCCGAGAAGCGCCTGCCGCAGGACGGCCGCATCGGCCTGCGCATCGCCGGGCGCCCGGTCGACGTGCGCGTGAGCACGATCCCCGCCGGCCACGGCGAGCGCGTCGTGCTGCGCCTGCTCGACAAGCAGGCCGGGCGCCTGGACCTCGGCAAGCTCGGCATGGCGCCGGCGATGCTGGCCGAGCTCGCGGCGATGATCGAGCGGCCGCACGGCATCATCCTCGTCACCGGCCCGACCGGCTCGGGCAAGACCACCACGCTGTACGCCGCGCTGACCCGGCTCAACGAGGCCACCCGCAACATCCTCACGGTCGAGGACCCGATCGAGTACTACCTCGACGGCATCGGCCAGACCCAGGTCAACACGCGCGTGGACATGACCTTCGCGCGCGGGCTGCGCGCGATCCTGCGCCAGGACCCCGACGTGGTGATGGTGGGCGAGATCCGCGACCTCGAGACCGCGCAGATCGCGGTGCAGGCCTCGCTGACCGGGCATCTCGTGCTCAGCACGCTCCATACCAACAGCGCGGTCGGCGCGGTGGCGCGGCTGCGCGACATGGGCGTGGAACCCTTCCTGCTCGCGTCGAGCCTGATCGGCGTGTTGTCGCAGCGCCTGGTACGGGTGCTCGACCCGGCCACGCGCGAGGCCTATCCCGCGCCCGCGCACGAACTGGCCGCGTTCGGGCGCGATCCCGCCGAGCGCGTCACCCTGTATCGCCCGGGCCCGATGGCCACCGGCAAGAACGCCGGCTACAAGGGCCGCACCGGCGTCTACGAGCTGGTCGCGGTCGACGACGCGATGCGCCGCCTGATCCACGACGGCGCCGCCGAGCAGGCCATCGAGGCCCACGCGCGCACGCGTTCGCCCAGCATCGGCGCCGACGGCTGGGCCAAGTGCGTGGCCGGCATCACCTCGGTCGACGAAGTGCTGCGCGTGACCCGCGAGGACTAGCCGGTGGCTGAACCTGCGGCAGGCTCGGCGGATTCGATCAGCGCGCCCAGTTCTGCAGCTTGAGCGCGGGTACGCGGCGGAACTCGCGCTCGTTGTTCGTCACCAGGACGAGCTTCCTGGCAAGGGCGTGCGCGGCGATCCACAGGTCGTTGTTGCCGATGACTTCGCCTCGCTGTTCGAGCACGGCTCGAAGCGCACCATATTGGGACGCCGCGGATTCATCGATCGGCAATACCGGGACCTGCTCCGTGAATCGTTCGAGGACCCTCCGCACCTCGCCGGCATCGCGGCTTTTCGCCGCGCCGTAGAGCAGTTCGCCGTAGGTCACCGCGGAGATCGCTATCGATCCGGCCCGGGCCTTGCGAAATCGCGCCAGTACCGCAGGCGGATTGGCCTTGGCGATGTAGATGCAGATATTGGTGTCGAGCAGGAATCGGGTCGACACGATCGATCAAAGACCGTTGCGGCGCTGCGGTGGGGCGTCTCGGCGACCCTCGGCCATGAAGTCGTCCGGCAGGGACGCAAGCAATGCGAACGCATCGGCAAGGCCTGTGCGCAGTGGGCGCAACACGAGTTCGCCGCCACGTCGAACGATCTCGACCTCGGTAGTGTCGAGACGGAAGGCCTTCGGTAGCCGGATAGCCTGACTGTTGCCCGAGCGGAAGACTTTCGCCGTCGTCATGATGGTCAAGCCTGAGCGTATATACGATGCAGTATACACGGACGAGTCAGATTGGCGCACAGTGCTGCAGGTCCCGATAGCGTTTGGAGCGCGGGCGCGGCCGTTGCTCGAACTCCTCGGGCGATAAGCGTTGATCGGCCACTTGGCCCGCTCAGCTGCGCATTGGCGCGCCTAATCGCCGACTACGCGAACGCTGACGACGGATCGTTGCAGGCGGGATCGGGTATCAACCTCGCCGGAGAATGCCAGGACTTCCAGGGTCAGCGGCCACACCATGGCGATGCGCTCGGCCGGCGTACCGGCGACGCAATACGCCTCCAGCGCCGGATCCTGCTGCGGCAGTGCCCGGATGGTGACCTTTCGGGATGCGGTGGTCGGTGGAGAGGACACGCCTGCATTGTACCGCCCGCCGGCTCCGCGGATCGGACCGCCGCCGCCGGCGAGCGGACTCGGGCACAATCGCCGCACCATCCGGTCGGGGGCGCGCGATGACGCAGGCTGTCGACGGCCAGTTCAAGCGCTCGCTCGGCCTGCTCGACGGCACCATGCTGGTGGCCGGTTCGATGATCGGCTCGGGCATCTTCATCGTCAGCGCCGACATCGCGCGCACCGTGGCCTCGCCCGCGCTGCTGGTGTTCGTGTGGGTGCTGACCGGCGTGATGACGGTGATCTGCGCGCTGTCCTACGGCGAGCTGTCGGCGATGTATCCCCGGGCGGGCGGCCAGTACGTGTACCTGCGCGAGGCCTACAGCCGGCTGGTCGCGTTCCTCTACGGCTGGGCCTTTTTCGCCGTGATCCAGACCGGGACCATCGCGGCGGTGGGCGTGGCCTTCGCCAAGTTCGCGGCCTACCTGGTGCCGGCGCTCGGCGACCAGCACGTCATCGCCACGATCGGCAGCTTCAGGCTCAACGCGGCGCAGCTGGTGTCGATCGCGCTGGTGCTGTTCCTGACCTGGGTCAACAGCCGCGGCATCAACGGCGGCAAGTGGATCCAGACCAGCTTCACCCTGGCCAAGATCGCGGCGGTGGTGGCACTGGTGGCCTGCGGCCTGCTGCTGGGCGCGCGGGCCGAGTCGTGGCAGGCGAACTGGTCGATGCCGGCCTTGCCGGTCGCGGTCGATGGCGGCATCGGCTCGCTCGGCATCCCGCTGGTGGCGGCGATCGCGGTGTCCATGGTCGGCTCGCTGTTCTCGGCCGATGCCTGGAACAGCGCGACCTTCATCGCCGGCGAGATCCGCGACCCCAGGCGCAACGTCGGCCGGAGCCTGCTGCTGGGCACCGGCATCGTGTGCACGCTCTACGTGCTCATGAACCTGATGTACCTCGCGGTGCTGCCGCTGGACGGCATCGCCCATGCCGAGGCCGATCGCGTGGGCGTCGTGGCGGCGCAGGCGATCTTCGGCAACGCCGGCACCACGGTCATCGCCGCGCTGATCATGGTCTCGACCTTCGGCTGCATCAACGGCCTGGTCCTTTCGGGCGCGCGCGTGTACTACACGATGGCGCAGGACGGGCTTTTCTTCCGCCGGGCCGGCACCCTCAACCGCAACGCCGTGCCGGGCTGGGGCCTGTGGATCCAGGGCGCCTGGGCCTCGCTGCTGTGCCTGTCCGGACGCTACGGCGACCTGCTCGATTACGTGGTGTTCGTGGTGCTGATCTTCTACGTGCTGACGATGGCCGGGATCTTCGTGCTGCGCCGCACGCGCCCCGACGCCGAGCGGCCCTATCGCGCCATCGGCTACCCGCTGCTGCCGGCCCTTTACATCGGCCTCGCGCTCACGATCTGCGGCTACCTGCTCGCCTACAAGCCCGACTACACCTGGCCGGGGCTGGGCATCGTCGCGCTGGGCATCCCGGTCTATTTCCTGATCCAGCGCCGCACGCCGGCGCTCGGTTAAGCTCAGGCCCGCATGGCCGCCTTCGAATACCAGGCACTCGACACCGGTGGCAGGACCCAGGCCGGCGTGCTGCAGGCCGAGACCGCGCGTGCCGCGCGCGCCGCGCTGCGCGAGCGCGGGCTCACGCCGCTCGAGGTCGAGGCGGTGCGCGAGGCCGCCGCGCGCCAGCCGATGCGTTGGCCATGGGCGCGCCGCGGACTGTCGCGCGGCGCACTGGCGCTGCTGACGCGCCAGCTCGCGACCCTGGTCTCCGCCGGCCTGCCGATGGACGAGTCGCTGCAGGCGCTGGCCGAATCGACCGACGAGCCGCGCGCGCGCTCGATGGTGGTGCAGTTGCGTTCGCGGGTGATGGAGGGCGTGGCGCTCGCGGGCGCGCTGGGCGAGTTTCCCGACAGCTTTCCCGAGGCCTATCGGGCCGCGGTCGCCGCCGGCGAATCGTCCGGCCAGCTCGACGTGACCCTGCTGCGTCTGGCCGACTACGCCGAGAGCCGCGAGGCGCTGGCGCGCCAGGTATGGATGGCGCTGGCCTATCCGCTGCTCCTGTCGGCGGTGGCGCTGGCGATCGTCAGCGGCCTGCTGGTGTACGTGGTGCCGCAGGTCGTCGGCGTGTTCGACAACCTCGGCCAGCGCCTGCCGCTGGCGACGCGGATCCTGATCGGCCTCGCCGATTTCGTGGCCAGCTTCGGGCTCGCGCTGCTGGTGCTGGCGGCGCTGGGCGCCATGGGCTTCCGCTGGGCGCTGCGGCGCGAGCAGGTGCGCCTGGCCTGGGACCGCTTCGTGCTCGGCCTGCCGCTGGCCGGGCGCCTGGTCCGCGCGGCAAACACCGCGCGCGCCGCGCGCACGCTGGCCACGCTCACGGCGAGCGGCGTGCCGGTGCTCGACGCGATGCAGCTCGCCGCCGGCACGGTCAAGCCGCTGCCGATGCAGCAGGCATTCCGCCGCGCGGCGGCGCGCGTGCGCGAGGGCGGCGGCTTCGCGCGCGCGCTGGCCGACAGCGGGCAATTCCCGCCGGTCGCGGTGCGGCTCATCGCCAGCGGCGAGAAGTCCGGCAAGCTCGACACCATGCTCGAGCAGGCGGCGCGCCACCAGGCGCGCGAGGTCGAGGTCCTGCTCGGCACCCTGACGACGGTGCTGGGACCCGCCGTGATCCTCGTGGTCGGCGGGATGGTGCTGTTCATCGTGCTGGCCATCCTGCTGCCGATCTTCGAGCTCAACACCCTGATCAAGTAGTGGAAATGATCCGCTTCGACAACGTCACCAAGCGCTACCCGAGCGGACACGATGCCCTGCGCGAGGTCGGCTTCGCCATCGAGGCCGGCGAGTTCGTGTTCCTTACCGGGCACTCGGGCGCCGGCAAGAGCACCGTGCTCAAGCTGATCTCGGCCCAGGAGCGACCTACCCGCGGCAGCGTCCTGCTCGACGGCAAGAACGTCGGTGCGGTCAAGGCGCGCGCGATCCCGGCCGTGCGGCGCCTGATCGGGCAGGTGTTCCAGGACCACCGGCTGCTGGCCGACCGCTCCGCCTTCGACAACGTGGCGTTGCCGCTGGTCATCGCCAGCGCGCCGCGCGCGGAGATCGAGAAGCGGGTGCGCGCGGCGCTCGACAAGGTCGGGCTGCTCGCGCGCGAGCGCGCGCTGCCGGCGCAGCTGTCGGCCGGCGAGCAGCAGCGCGTCGGCATCGCGCGCGCGATCGCCGCCAGGCCGGCGCTGGTGATCGCCGACGAGCCCACCGGCAACCTCGACCCGCAGCTCGCGGCCGAGATCATGGCCCTGTTCGCCACCCTCACCCAGGGCGGCACCACGGTGCTGGTGGCCAGCCATGACCTGCACCTGATCCAGCGCCTGCGCCGCCGCGTGCTGGTGCTGGACAAGGGCCGCCTGATCGACGATTACCGGCCGCAGCGCGAGGGCGTCGCGCCGTGAACCGGCGGGTCGACGCGCCGGCGGCCGGGCAGCGCTTCGTGGTGGCGCGGCCGTCGTTGCGCGCGCTGGCCGACCAGCATCTCTACAGCGCGCTGTCGAGCCTGGGTCGGCTGTGGCAGCGCCGCGGCGGCAGCGCGATCACGATCCTGGTGATGGCGCTGGCCCTGGCCTTGCCGCTGCTGCTGCTGCTCGCGGTCGGCAACTTCGCGGCACTCGGCGGCGCCCTGCGCGACGCGCGCGAGCTGACGGTATTCCCGCGCGCCGGCCTGCCGGACGCGCGGATCGTGGCGTTGCGCGACCAGGCGCTCGCGCTCGCCGGCGTCGCCGAGGTGCGCGCGCGCACGCCGGCGCAGAACCTCGAGGAGTTGCGCGCGCTGGCCGGATTCGGCGAGGCGCTGGACCTGATCGAGCGCAACCCGCTGCCGGCCACGCTGGTGGTCGCGCCACGGGCCGCGCTCGATGCGGCGGCGATCGCGGCCCTGGCGCGCGCGCTGGAGTCGCTCGAGGACGTGGAATTCGTCCAGTACGACCTCGGCTGGCGCGAGCGCCTCGATGCCGCGCTGGCGCTGGCGCGCCGTGCCGTGGCGCTGGTCGCCACGCTGCTCGCGCTCGGCGCGCTGCTGGTGGTGGGCAACACCATCCGCCTCGACGTGGCCGCGCGCGCCGACGAGATCGCGGTGATGCAGCTGCTCGGCGCCACCGACGGCTTCGTGCGCCGGCCGTTCCTCTATGCCGGGGTCTGGTACGGCGCCGCGTCAGCGCTGCTGGCGCTGGCCGGCGTGGTGCTGGCGGGCTTCGCGCTCGGCGCGCCGGTAGCGCGGCTGGCCGCCAGTTACGGCAGCAGTTTCCGCCTGGCCGGCGTCGGCGCGGGACTCGCGCTCGCCACGGTCGCCGCGGGAATCATGTTAGGCTGGCTTGGCGCCTGGGCGGCCTGCGGCCGGCACCTTGCGCGGGGCAAACCGCAGTAACCCCCGGTCGGAATGGGCGCGTGCATCCGGCGCGCGGTGCCGCACGGCGCCGGCGTCGCCGTCGCCCCCGCAGGAGACCAGCGCCGTCGTGGAAGGCCAGCTCACCCGCCACATCAGCAGCGACGAACCGCGCGTGATGGTCGTCGACGGCTCGCGCTCGGCGCGGCGCATGATCGAGCAGGTGCTCAAGGCCGAGTTGCCCAACGCGGTGGTCCTGTCCTGCGAGAGCGGCGCCGCGGCCCGGCGCGAGCTCGACAGCGGCATCGTCGACCTGGTCACCACCGCGCTCGCCTTGCCCGACATGGACGGCCTCGAGCTCGCGACCTACATCCGCGAGCAGGCGCCGCAGGCCTACATCCCGATCGTGGTGGTCTCGGGCAGCGTCAACGAGCGGCTCGAGGATCGCGGCCTCGGTGGACCGGTCACCGACTACTTCGACAAGTCGCTGGGGTTTTCCGCCCTGGCCCAGTTCATCCGCGGCTATACCCATCCGGAAATGCACGCCAGCGGCCGCGTGCTCTACGTCGAGGACAGCCGCGTGGTGGCGCTGGCCACGCGCCGCATGCTGGAGAAGTACGGCCTGACCGTGCAGCACGTCTCCAGCGTCGAGGACGCGCTCGCGCTGGTCGACGCCGCGCGCGCGCAGGGCCAGGCGGTGGCCGACATCATCCTCACCGACGTCTACCTCAAGGGCGGGCTGACCGGCAAGGAACTGCTGGAGAAGTTGCGTGGCGAGTACGGCCTCGACCGCGGCGCGATGCCGGTGCTGGTCATGACCGCCGAGGACAACCCCAGGAACCAGGCCGCGCTGCTGCGCGTGGGCGCCAACGACCTCGTGCACAAGCCGGTCGAGGAGCGGCTGCTGATCACCAAGCTGCTGTTCCAGTTGCGCGTGGCCCAGGCGCGCCAGCGCCGCCTCGGCGCGGCCGCCCGCAGCGCCTGAGGCGCGGCGTTGGACGCGGACCGGATCCGGCTGGAGCCGTCGTGGAAGGCGCGCCTCGCGCCGCTGTTCGCGACCCCGGGCATGCAGGCGCTGCGCGCCTTCCTGGTCGCCGAGGCGCGCGCCGGCAAGACCATCTATCCGCCCCCGGACCAGATCTTCGCCGCGCTCGACGCCACGCCCTTCGACGCGGTCAAGGTCGTGATCCTGGGCCAGGATCCCTACCACGGTCCCGGCCAGGCCCATGGCCTGTGCTTCTCGGTGCGTCCCGGCGTCCCGCCGCCGCCCTCGTTGCAGAACATCCACGCCGAGCTGGAGAGCGACCTCGGCATCGCCCGCCCGGACCACGGTTGCCTGCTGCCCTGGGCGCGTCGCGGCGTGCTGCTGCTCAACGCCGTGCTGACGGTGGAGCGCGGGCTGGCCGGCTCGCACCACGGCAAGGGCTGGGAGGCCTTCACCGATGCCGTGGTCGATCATCTCAACCGCGAGCGTGAGGGCCTGGTGTTCCTGCTCTGGGGCTCGCCCGCGCAGGCCAAGGCGCGCCAGGTCGACCTGCAGCGGCACCACGTGCTGAAGGCGCCGCATCCCTCGCCGCTGTCGGCGCACCGGGGCTTCCTCGGTTGCCGGCACTTCTCCCGGGCCAACGCGTGGCTGGCCGCGCGCGGTTCGGAGGGCGTGGACTGGCGCCTGCCACCGCGGGCGCAACTCGAATTCACTTGATCTTCAGGTCCCCCGCGCCAACAATGCACCGTCGGCGGCGCGACCCGCTGCCGATTGTCCGAGGGGAGTAGCTCCCAATCCGCTGGGCCGTCATCACGGGCTGCATGCCCCGGTCCAGTGGGCAGCGCAAGCAGATGCGCTGCGAGCGAGACCTCGTCACCCGGGGGTGACGGTCTCGCACGTCCAGATTCCGGCGTACGAACTCCGCCCAGCTACCGGCGCGCCGTTGCGCGTCGACGTCGAGGAGCGCGACTGGTGGAAACGATTGGCGAATGGTGGATGTGGGCCGGCTTCGCCGTGTTCGTGGCGATCGCGGTCGCCATCGACATGCTGATGCTGCGCCAGCAGGGCGCGCACAAGGTCTCGGTGCGCGAAGCGCTGGGCTGGTCGGCGCTGTGGGTGGCGCTGGCGCTGCTCTTCTGCGTGGTGCTGTGGTGGTACCTCGATGGCCATGCGGGCCGCGAGGTCGCCAATCTCAAGGCCACCGAGTTCCTGACCGGGTACCTGATCGAGAAGTCGCTCTCGGTCGACAACATCTTCGTGTTCCTGATGATCTTCACCTTCTTCGCGGTTCCGGCCGAGCACCAGAAGCGGGTGATCGTGATCGGCGTGATCGGGGCGATCGTGCTGCGCGCGATCATGATCCTGCTGGGCGGGCTGCTGATCGCGAAGTTCCACTGGATCCTGTACCTGTTCGGCCTGTTCCTGGTCGCCACCGGGATCAAGATGCTGGTGTTCGCCGACCATGCGCCGGACCTGGAACAGAACCCGGTGCTGCGCTGGATGCGCGGGCACCTGCGCATGACCCGCGATTTCGAGTCCGACCGCTTCTCCGTCATGCGCGACGGCAAGCGCTGGTTCACCCCGCTGTTCGCCGTCGTGGTGCTGGTCGCCGTGACCGACATCATCTTCGCGGTCGATTCGATCCCGGCGATCTACGCCATCACCGAGGATCCGTTCATCGTGCTGACCGCCAACATCTTCGCGATCCTCGGCCTGCGGGCCCTGTACTTCCTGCTCGCCGACATGAAGGACCGCTTCCACCTCCTGAGCTACGGGCTGGCGGTGGTGCTGCTCTTCGTCGGCGGCAAGATGCTGCTGGCCGGCTGGGTGAAGGTGCCGGCCTTCACCTCGCTGGGGGTGGTGGTCTCGATCCTGGTCGGGAGCATCCTGCTCAGCCTGCTGCGGCCCCCGGCGCCGCCCAAGGTGCTCCCCAAGGGGACCGCATGATGACCAGGAAAGTCAATAAAATCAGAGATATGAGCAGCGGAACTTCCGCCCCTCTTAGCACTCCAAGCAGGGGAGTGCTAAAATCGCGCTCGCCCAGGAGGACATCGATGACCCAAGCCTTGGTTGCCCAGAACCTGCGGATCCCGAGTGCGCTCGGGAGCCTCGACGCCTACATCGGGGCAGTCAACCGCGTGCCGATGCTCACCGTCGAGGAAGAACGGGAGCTGGCGGCGCGCTATCGCGCCGAGGAAGACCTCGAGGCCGCCAGGCAGCTGGTGATGTCGCACCTGCGCTTCGTGGTGCACGTGGCGCGCGGCTATTCCGGCTACGGACTGGGCATCGCCGACCTGATCCAGGAAGGCAACATCGGCCTGATGAAGGCGGTCAAGCGCTTCGACCCGACCCAGGGCGTGCGCCTGGTGTCCTTCGCGGTGCACTGGATCCGCGCCGAGATGCACGAATTCATCCTGCGCAACTGGCGCATCGTCAAGGTCGCGACCACCAAGGCGCAGCGCAAGCTGTTCTTCAACCTGCGCAAGTCGAAGAAGCGCCTGGGCTGGATGAACGCCGAGGAAGTGCGCACGATCGCCGCCGAGCTCAAGGTGCCCGAGGCGACGGTGCTGGAGATGGAAGCGCGCCTCAACGGCCATGACGTGGCCTTCGACGCGCCGGCCGACTCCGACGACGACGTGCGGCCCTCGCCGGTGGCCTACCTGGTCGACCACGCGGCCAGCCCCGACGAGGCCCTGGCGCGCAGCGACAACAGCGACCACCAGCTGGCGGTGCTCGGGCGCGGCATGCAGCAGCTCGATGCGCGCTCGCGCGACATCATCAAGCGGCGCTGGCTGGACGACGAGAAGGTGACGCTGCAGGAGCTGGCGGACGAGTACGGCGTTTCGGCCGAACGCATCCGCCAGATCGAAGCCAACGCGATGAAGAAGATCCGCGCGCTGTTCGAAGCCTGATCCCCGCAACCGCGTCACGCGATACCCGACGGCCTCCCTCGCGGAGGCCGTCGGCGTTTCGGGGCCCCAATCCAGGACCCGCCATTGTAGGAGCGCGCTCTGCGCGCGATCGGCGCCACGGCCAACGCGCGACGCCGATCGCGCGCAGAGCGCGCTCCTACAACGGGCGTCAGTAGAGGTCGACGGGGTCGACGTCGATCGACCAGCGCACGCGGCGCGCCTGCGGACGGGCGCGCAGCCCGTCGAGGGTGGAGGCGAGCGCGCGCTGCAGGGCCGGGCGCTGCCGCGATTCGAGCAGGAGCTGGCCGCGCACGTAGCCGGCGCGACGCGGCAAGGGCGCGGGCAGCGGTCCGCGCGCCATAACGCCCCCGGCCGCCTCGAAGCCGGCGCGCGCCAGGACGAGGAAGGCATCCACGTCCGCCCGCTGTTGCGCCTCGGCGCGCAGCAGGGCGAAGTGCGCGTAGGGCGGGAAGCCCAGCGCCTGGCGTTGCGCCAGTTCCTCGCGCGCGAAAGCGCCATAGCCGCCTTCGAGCAGGCGCCGCAGCAGCGGATGCCCGGGGTGGTGGGTCTGCAACAGCACCGTGCCGGGCTTGCGCCCGCGGCCCGCGCGGCCCGCGACCTGCACCACCAGCTGCGCAAGGCGCTCGGCGCCGCGGAAATCGGCGCTGAAGAGCCCGCCATCGACGTCGACCAGCGCGGCCAGCGTCAGGTTGGGCAGGTCGTGGCCCTTGGCCAGCATCTGGGTGCCGACCAGCACCGCGGGCGCGCCGCTTTCGATCGCGGCCCAGCGCGATTCGCGCGCGCCGCGCGCGCGCGTGGTGTCGCTGTCCATGCGGATCACGGTCGCGCCGGGAACTTGCGCCACCAGCGCCTCTTCCAGCCGCTCGGTGCCGGCCCCCAGCGGCAGCAGCGCGCCGGAACCGCAATCCGGGCAGGTGGAAGGCGTGCGCGCGGCGTGCCCGCAGTGGTGGCAGCGCAGGCCGGCGCCGGCGCGGTGCAGCGTGAGGTGCGCGTCGCAGCGCGGGCAGTCGGCATGCCAACCGCAGTCGTGGCACAGCAGCACCGGGGCATAGCCGCGCCGGTTGCGGAACACCAGGGCCTGCTCGCCGCGCGCGACGCATCCCGCCACCGCCTCGACCAGTGGCGCGGAAAGACCCTCGTGCAGGCGTTGGCGGCGCAGGTCGATCAACTGCACGTTCGGCGTCCGCGCGTCGCCGGCGCGGCGCGACAGCCGCAGCGCCTGGTAGCGGCCGGCATCGACGTTGGCCAGCGTCTCCAGCGCGGGCGTGGCCGAGCCCAGCACCACGGGCACGCCGAGCGCGCGCGCGCGCACCAGGGCGAGGTCGCGCGCGTGGTAGCGGAAGCCGTCCTGCTGCTTGTACGAGGCGTCGTGTTCCTCGTCGATGACGATCAGGCCGGCGCGCGCGAGCGGCGTCAGCACGGCCGAACGGGTGCCCAGGACGACCGGCGCGGTGCCGCGGGCGGCGGCCAGCCACGCGCGCCCGCGTTCGCCCTCGGCCAGGCCCGAATGCAGCGCGGCCACGCGCACGCCCAGGCGCTCCTCGTAGCGCCGCACCGCCTGCGGCGTGAGCCCGATCTCCGGCACCAGGACCAGCGCCTGGCGTCCGGCCGCGAGCACCCGCGCGATGAGTGCAAGGTAGACCTCGGTCTTGCCGCTGCCGGTGACGCCCTCGAGCAGCGTGGCGCCGAAACGCGGCGGGGCCAGCCCGGCGGCCAGCTGCTCGAACGCGCTGGCCTGCTCCGGATTGAGCGGTGGCCCTGCCAGCGGCGGGCGGGCGGCGCTGCCGGCATCGTCGACCGCGTCGACCAGCCCCTCGCGCTCGAGTTGGCGCAGGACCGTGGCCGCCGTACCCAGTTCGGCGCCCAGGGCGGCGCGGGTGAGCGGACCGGCGGCCAGCAGGCCGAGCACGCGCCGCGCGCGGGTCGGCTTGCCGGGGACCGCCAGCGCCGCCGCACCCGCGCGGTTGATCGCGTAGGCCGGGAGCGCGTCGACCTGGCCCTCGGGCCGCCGCAACACGACCGGCAGCGCCGCCTGCAGCACTTCGCCCAATGGATAGGCGTAATAGGAGGCAGCCCAACGCAGGCTTTGCACCAACTCGGTGCTTAGCAGGGGCGCGGCGTCCAGCCGCGACGTGATCGGGCGCAATCGCAGCACGTCGCCGCTCGCTTCCGTGACATCGACGACGACACCGACCAGTTCGCGCGATCCGACCTGGACCGCGACCCGGCAGTTCGTCCAGTCGCCGTCCGGCTCGGTCCCCTCGGGCGCCAGGTAGTCGAGCGGGCCCGGCAGCGGCAAGGGCACCGCGACGCTCAGGACCCGGGTCACGAACCGGCCCCGCCGACAGGGCCATTTCCGGGCCGCAGACCCGGGGAATCGGCGTCCGATCCCGGCTTAGGCCGCATACTTGAGCCATCCCTCACGAAGGCACCCTAACCCGACGAATTTCCAACGCTTTCGTCCTTATCCACAGAGTCTGTGGATAACTCTGTGGATGACGCCCTGCAGGGACCTGCCGGAAGCGCCCGGGCAGGGCCCCGCATCCGCTATGGTCAAAAAATAGCCAAATCCTCGATCATTATTCAAATCAACGACTTGCATGTCGAACGCAGGCCACGGACCGGACACGGATGCGGCCTTGCCACAAGATCGTCACGTGCCGGGGCGCCCTGTGCACATCCATCGGGTGACATGCTGTCAACCGGACCTCGCCCGGCGCGTTTTCAGGTCTTGCCAGGGGCGCGTGGCCCCGCCGGGCCCGAGCACCCACAATGGCCTCCGAAAGTCCCGCCCTGACCGCCGCATCCTTGGATCGAGCCGCCCCCCGCAGCACGGAACGCGTGGATGCCCTCGACCGCTTCCTGCGCGGGGTCGAGCGTCGCGCATTGCGCCAGGCCGAACTTGCGGTAGGACAACGCGACGATGCCCTGGACGTGGTGCAGGATGCCATGTTGGCCTTTGCCCGCGCGTATGCCGCGCGGGAGCCGGCCGAGTGGCCGCCATTGTTCCATCGGGTGCTGGAAAGCCGGATCCTGGACTTCCACCGCCGCACCAAGGTGAGGCGGCGCTGGCGGGTCTGGCTCGGTCGCGGCAACGAGGGCGAGGACGGCCTCGATCCGATGGCCCAGGTGCCGGACCCCGCCGAGCCCGGTCCATGGCAGCGACTGGCTGACGGGCAGGCCCGCGGCGACCTCGATCGCGCGCTGGCGGCACTGCCGGCGCGCCAGCGCGAGGCCTTCCTGCTGCGCGTCTGGGAGGGCTGCGACGTGGCCAGCACTGCAGCCGCGATGGCCTGCAGCGAAGGCAGCGTCAAGACGCACCTGTCGCGCGCCCTGGACGCCCTGCGCAGGAAGCTGGAGGACTGGCGATGAATCCACGGCCACCGCTGCCACCCGACGACGACCCCTTGCTGGATCCGGCCAATGCGCGCCTGGCCGCGCGCGCGCGCGCGGCGCTCGAGGACTCGGCGCAGGCGCTCGATGCCGCCACCCTTTCACGCCTCAACCGCGCGCGGCAGCGCGCCCTGGACGCCGCGCGCGCGCCGCGCCGCGCCGGTTGGCGCTGGACCGCGCTCGCGACCGCCGCCTGCGCGCTGGTTGCCGCGCTGGCGCTCTGGCGCCTTCCGCCGCCGGCACTGGCGCCGCCGGCGCAACTGCCACCGGCGGCCGACCTTGCCCTGATCGGCGACGGCAGCGACCTGGCGCTGGTCGAGGACCTGGAGTTCTACGCATGGCTGGATGCGCAGTCGGCGGATGGCTGATCGCGGCGCTGGCCGCCGCGACGCCCGATCCAGTGCCGGTGCCGAGCCCGCAGCTGATCGAGTTCCTGGCCGAATTCGCCGATGCCCAAGGCCGCTTCATCGACCCGCAGGATGCCGACGCCGCGCTGGGCGCGCCACAGCCCGAACGAGACCCCGATGCCGAAACCCCCGATGCCGAAGCCCCCGACCCTGAGTTGCCGCCCGCGGAGCCGCGCGATGCGCCGCCTGGCCGCGGTCCTTAGCGCGTGCCTGTGGTGCGTGGCTGCGCAGGCCGCAGGCATTGCCTGGGAGCGGATGCCGGCCACGGAACAGCGCGTGCTGGCGCCCTTCGAGGCGCAATGGAGCACGCTCGCGCCCGACACCCAGGACCAGCTGCGGCTCGGCGCGCAGCGCTGGCTGGGCATGAGCGCGGACGAGCAACGCCAGGCCGCCGAGCGCCTCGCTCACTGGCAGTCGCTGCCGCCCGAGCGGCGCGCGGCGCTGCGCGAGCGCTACGCGCGCTTCCGCGAACTCCCGCCGCAGCAGCAATTGCGCCTGCGCAACAGCTATGAGCGCTTCCGCCACCTGCCGCCGGCCGAGCGCCGCGAGTTGCGCGAACGCTTCGAGCGCATGACGCCGGCCGAGCGCAAGGCCTTCCTCGAGGGCATGGCCGCCAGTGGCGGCGAGGCGCCCGCGCAGCGCTTCCTGCGCAACGTGCCGCCGGAGGAACGCGACGCCACTAGGCGCATGCTGCGCGAGCTCAGCCCGGCGCAACGCCAGTCGCTGCGGCAGCGCATGCAGGCGCTGGCGCCGGAGGAACGGCAGGCGTTGCGGCGACAGTTGATCGAGGCCACGCCCGAGCAGCGCGCCGCCTTGCTGCAGTAACTGCTCGCGGTTCGGCGCAGCGCCGCCTCTTGTAGGAGCGCACCTTGTGCGCGACCGCGGACTCGCGGGCTACCGCAGCCTGCCGCTCCGCGGTCGCGCACAAGGTGCGCTCCTACAAAAGCGGGGTCCGCCTCCTCAAGGGAATTCGCGCACCAGCTCGCTTACGCGCCGCGTGGCCTCGAAGCGCCCGCCAAAACGCGCGAGCCCTTCCGCGCGCAGGCGCGGCGCGTGTTCGCGCAGGTAGCGTTCCAGCGCCGCGCGCCCGTCGAGGTGGTAGCGGGTGGTCCAGACCGGGCGACCGTCGTCGCCGTCCTCGGCCAGGAGTTCGGCGCCGCTGAAGCCGGGAATGGCGAGGATCTCCCGGATGTGCGCCTCGAGCCAGGCGCGGTATTCGTCGGCGATCGCCGGGTCGAGGACGATGCGCACCTCGTACACGATCACAGCAGCACCAGCGAGACCAGCATGGTGAGCAGCATGCCGAAGGTCAGCAACAGCGTGTAGCAGATGCCGATGCAGCCGTACTTGAGCAGGGTGAAGAACCAGCCCTGGCGGTAGACCCGCTTCTGCATCAGCAGCAGGTACAGCGGGATCCAGGCCCAGGCGAAGACCAGCAGCAGGTTCAGCAAGGCGCTCGGCAGCCCGCCATCCTCCGGTCCCATCCAGTTGCGCAACTGGAACAGCAGCACCACCACGATCAGCGAGAAGCAGATGAAGCTGTGGCTGTGCAGCGCCACGATCAGGTGCTCCATGAACAGGCGCCGCTTGAAGGCGTAGAAGAACTTCAGCAGCAGCGCGAACAGCGGCAGGATCAGGAACAGCGCCTGCGGCGCGGTGGAGAACATCTGGCGCACGAAGGGGCCGGGATCCTCCTCGATCTTGTGGATCTTGTTGACCAGCACCTCGATTTCCTCGTTGAGCACCTCGTTGGCCGCCGCCGGCAGCCACGAGAAGACCAGCGGGTTTTCGGTCTTGTCCCACGGCTTGCTGCCGTTGAAGGTGATGCTGGGCCTGCGCTTGGCCGGTTTGTCGCTGTCGCGCCCGGCCTCGTCGTCGCCGGCACCGCTGGCCCGTGGCTGCGGCGCGGCCGCGGCGTCGGCATCCGCGTCGGCGGGTTTCGCGTCCTTGGCCGCAGCGGCGCGCTCCGCGTCGGCCTTGGCCAGCTCGGCCTCGATCTCGCGCCGCACTTCCTCGCGCGCCGCGGCGGGCGCGAAGGCCATCGCCGCATCGATCTGGTCGAGCTTCGCCTTGCGTTCCTCCGGGCCCAGTTCGGCCAGTTGCTCGGCGCTGCTGGGTCCGCCGATGCGCAGGCCGCGGCCGCCGTCCTCGGCCGCGGTGAATTCGCCGCGCGAGAGCATCGAGATCAGCAGGAACAACACGATCGAGAGGAAGAAGTACAGGCGCAGCGGCGTCACGTAGCGCACCCGGCGCCCGGCGAAATACTCGTTGCTGAGGTAGCCGGGCTTGAAGTACAGCGGCCGCAGCGTGCGCAGCGTGCGCGAGTCGATGTTGAGCACGGTGTCGACGAAGTCGCCGACGATGCTGGTGAAGTGGCGGATCAGCCCGCGCTTGGACTGGCCGCAGGCGTAGCAGAACTCGCCCAGCAGCGGCGCGCCGCAGTTGGGGCAGGGCGCGTGGGTCGCGGCGCGCTCCTCGGGCACGGGGGGTGGACTGGCGGCTGGCGCGTTCATCGCGGCGCGAGCATACCCTCGTCGCGCATCCAGGCGATGGTGTCGCCCAGGAGCCGGTGGATCGGCGTGATGCGGTAGTCGAGCTCGCGCACCGCGCGGGACGAGTCGACCACCAGCTCGTGGCAGGTGAAGGCCGCCGCCTCGGGCGTCATCTGCGGTTCGCGGCCGTTCAACCTGGCGACGGCGGCCAGCAGGCCGGCGTAGGCCTTGAGCACCACGGCCGGGGTCGGCCGCGCCGGCACGCGGCGGTCGAGCGCGGCGCCGATGCGCGAGACCAGCTCGACGAAGCGCACGTGTTCGCCGCCCATCAGGTAGCTGTGGCCAACCAGGCCGCGCCGCCAGGCCGCGACCTGGGCGCGCGCGATTTCGCGCGCATCGGCAAAGGCGCCCGAACCCGGCGGCGCGCCCGGCAGCTTGCCCTGGTCGATCAGCGCGATCAGCCGCGACCAGTTGCGGGTGTCGCCGGGACCGAGGATATGCGCGGGGTAGCACACGATGCCCGGCAGGCCTTCGCGCATGGCGGCGCGCACGGCCTCCTCGCCGAGGTACTTGGTGCGTTCGTAGTTGATCCAGGACTCGCCGCCCCGGCGCGGCGTGTCCTCGGTCAGCGTGCCATGCACCAGGTGCGAGAAGCTCGACACGCTGGAGGTGTGCACGAAGCAGCCCACGCCGGCACGCAGCGCCGCCGTGGCCAGCGCGCGCGTGCCGTCGACGTTGACGCGCGCCTGGCGCTCGCGGTGTCCGCGCCAGGTGCTGGTGTCGGCCGCGGCGTGGAACACCGCGGCCGTGCCCGCCGGCACCGCAGTCGCCAGGCCCGCGGGCTCGGCGAGATCGCCGCGCACCGGTTCCACGCCCAGCGCGCGCAGCGCGGCGTCGCCGTCCGGCGAGCGCGACAAGCCGCGCACCGTGGCGCCAGCGGCCTGCAACTCGCGCACCAGGTGGCGGCCAAGGAAGCCGGTGCCGCCGGTCACCAACACGCTGGGCGCTGCGCTCATGCTCGGCTCCGTGCAAGGCGGGGCGGCCACGCCGTCCGCCTCGCTAAGATACGCGGCCGCCCGTCGCCTGCCCAATCATGCTGCTTTCCCCCCGCCACGCCCGCCTGCGCGCCGAAGCCGGCGCCACCTTCGCGCTGGCGCTGCCGCTGGTCGCGGGCCAGGTGCTGACCATCATGATGAACGTGGTCGACACCATGCTCGCCGGCCGCCTCGGCACGCGGGTGCTGGCGGCGGTCGCGATGGGCTATCAGGTCTGGGTGCTGGTGATCCTGATCGTGATCGGGGTGATGCTGTCGGTGCCGCCCTCGGTGGCGCAGCTCGATGGCGCCGGGCGCCGCGATGCCGTCGGCGCGCTGTATCGCCAGTCGCTGTGGCTTGCGCTCGCACTGGGCACCTTGCTGCTGCTGGGCGTGCGCCTCGGCGGCGCCTGGCTGCTGGCGCTGGCGCGGGTGGCGCCGGAGATCGTGCCCGACGCGCTCGAGTTCCTCAACGCGATCGCCTGGGGCGCGCCGGCGCTGGCCCTGTTCTTTGCCGCCAAGGGCTTCAGCGAGGGCCTGCTGCTCACGCGCCCGGCGATGTATTTCAGTGCGCTCGCGCTCGCCATCCTGGTGCCGCTGGCCTGGGCGCTGATGTATGGGCGGCTGGGATTGCCGGCGCTGGGTGCGCAGGGCGCCGGCATCGCCCATGCCGCGGTGCTCTGGATCGAGGCGCTGGCCTTCATGGCCTACATCGGCCGCCGCCGCCACTACGCGGCGCTGCAACCCTATGCGCGCCTCGACCCGCCTGACCCGGCCGCGCTGGGCGGCCTGTTGCGGCTGGGCGTGCCGATGGGCGTCTCGATCTTCATGGAGGGCAGCCTGTTCGTGGCCACCGCGCTGCTGGTGGGCTCGCTGGGCGAGGTGCCGGCGGCGGCGCACCAGATCGCCATCAACGTCGCCTCGGTCGCGTTCATGCTGCCGCTGGGCATCGCGATGGCGACCACCGTGCGGGTCGGCAACGCAGTCGGCCGCCGCGATGCCGAGGGCGTGGCCTGGGCCGTGCGCGCCGCGCTGCTGCTGGTGCTGGCCACGCAAGCGGTCTCGCTGCTGCTGATGCTGTGCTTCGGGCGCCCGATCGCGCGCGCCTACACCGACGACGAGGCCGTGATCGGGATGGCCACGGCGCTGCTGCTGCTGGCCGGCGTGTTCCAGCTGCCCGACGGCATCCAGGCGCTCTACAACGGCGCGCTGCGCGGGCTCAAGGACACCTTGTTGCCGGCGATCATCACCACGCTCGCCTATTGGGGCGTGGGGCTCGCGGGCGGCGTCTGGATCGGCCTGCTGCGCGACGGCGGCCCGCAGGGCTTCTGGGTCGGACTGATCCTGGGCCTGTCCGCGGCGGCGCTGTTGCTGGGCTGGCGCTATACGCGCCTTTCACGCCGGCTGCGCGCGAACGGCATTCCCGAGGATCTCGCCGAGGCCGCGCGCGCCGAGCCGATCTAGGAGCCCCTCGCCGCGGCGTGACCTTCGTGACATGGGCCGGGGGCCGGCACGCGCTAAGCTGCCAACCCGTCCTACGCCGCATCGAGTCGCGCTCCCATGGCCGAAGCCGTCCAGAAACCCAATCTCCTCGTGCGCCTGATCGGCGCGGTCTGGGGCACGTTCAACTTCGTGCGGCGCCTGGTGTTCGGGGTGATCGCACTGTTCCTGCTCATCGCGATCCTGTCGGGGCTCGCCGGCGAGGTGCCGCGGCTCGAGGACAAGACCGCGCTGGTGATCGCGCCGCGCGGCGCGATCGTCGAGCAGTACTCGTCGGACCCGATCGAGCGCGCCTTCGCGCGCATCTCGGGCGATCCGATCGAGGAAACCCAGTTGCGCGACATCGTGCGCGCGCTCGACGCCGCGGCCAAGGACCCGCTGATCCAGCGCGTGGTGCTGGTGCCCGACGAGCTCGGCTCCGCCGGCATGGCCACCCTGATCGAGATCGGCGCGGCGCTCGACCGCTTCAAGACCTCGAACAAGCCGGTGATCGCCTATGGCGACGGCCTCGAGCAGCGCGGCTACTACCTCGCCGCGCACGCGAGCAAGGTCTACCTGCATCCCGAGGGCGCCGTGCTGCTCGAGGGCCTGTCCCGCTATCGCACCTTCTTCAAGGGCGCGTTCGACAAGCTTGGGGTCGAGCCGCGGCTGTTCCGGGTCGGCGAATTCAAGTCGGCCGGCGAGCCATACATCCGCACCGATATGTCGCCCGAGGCGCGCGAGGCCGACCTCTACTGGATGGGCGACCTTTGGCAGCGCTACCTGGCCGACGTCGCCAGGCTGCGCAAGCTCGATCCGGCCAAGCTGGCGGCCGAGATCGACGCCCTCGACAGCCTGGTCAAGGCGGCCAATGGCGATCTCGCCAGGATGGCGCTGGAGCAGGGCCTGGTCGACGAGCTCAAGACCCGCGACCAGGTCCGCGCCGAGCTGATCGCGGCCGGCGCCGAGGACCCGGAGAGCAAGAGCTTCCGCCAGATCGGGGTCGAGGAGTACGTCGCAGCGGTCGAGATGCGCGAGCCCGACAACGGCACCGACCGCGTGGCCATCGTGGTCGCCGAGGGCGAGATCACCAGCGGCGACCAGCCGCCGGGCACCGTGGGCGGCGATTCCACCGCCAAGCTGATCCGTCAGGCGCGCGAGGACGAGAAGGTCAAGGCGCTGGTCCTGCGGGTGGATTCGCCCGGCGGCGAAGTGTTCCCCTCCGAGCTGATCCGGCGCGAGGTCGAGTTGACCAAGGAGTCCGGCAAGCCGGTCGTGATCTCGATGGGCGACCTCGCGGCCTCGGGCGGCTACTGGATCTCGATGAACGGCGACCGCATCATCGCCAGCCCCAGCACCATCACCGGTTCGATCGGCATCTTCGGCCTGTGGTTCAACGTGCCGCAGACCATGGCCAAGCTGGGCCTCAACACCGACGGCTCCAGCACCACCTGGGTGGCGGGCGCGGTGCAGCCGACGCGGCCCTACGATCCGCGCCTGGGCGCGGTGATCCAGAGCGTGATCGACCGCGGTTACCTGCAGTTCATCGGCAAGGTGGCCGCCGCGCGCGGCAAGCAGCCGGCCGAGATCGACACCATCGCGCGCGGGCGCGTGTGGAGCGGCGCGCAGGCCATGGAGCGCGGCCTGGTCGACCAGCTCGGGACGCTGCAGGACGCGATCGCCGACGCCGCGACGCGGGCCAAGCTGGGCGACGCCTTCCGCGTGTCCTACGTCGAGAAGGAACTCGATCCGCTGCAACGCTTCCTGGTCAACACCCTGCATTCGGGCGCCGCGGCGTGGATCAAGGCCGCGGGCGTGGCCATTCCGGGCGCGTGGGTCCTGCCCGACAGCGTGGGCGCCGATGTCGATGCCGCGCGCCGCCTGGTGCAGGACGCGCTGGTGCAGAAGCCGGTGGCGATGTACGCGCACTGCGAGTGCGACCTGAACTGAGGCAGGCGTCGGCCGCGCCTCCGCGGCCTGCGAAGGCCGAGTGCGGGTGCAGGCGCTGCCAGGGACGGGCAAGGCCTGCGCCTTGCCGTCATTCCCGCGCTAGCCGCCCTGCTCCTCCATCGCCTGGTCCTGCGCCTGCTGCTGCTGGATGAGCTCGTCCTCGACCTGTTCGGCGCGCTCTATCGCCTTGATCTGGTCGTCGAGCACCGTGGGCTGCGGCGTCGCCGGCGGGGGCGGCGCGGATTCGACGCAGCCGCCGAGGCACAGCAGGGCGGTGGCCAGCAGGGCGAGGCGCATGGCGTGATCTCCGGGTTCGATGGCACAATCAGTGTAGCCGGGGTCCGGATCATGCACCTGAGCGGGGAACTGTGAAGCGCGACGCCGATCGAAGCCGCATCGAACGCCATCCTCGCGGACGTCCCCCGACGGCCCGCCCCGCATGATCCGACCGCCGTCCCGCAGCATCCGCGCCGCCCTGCTCTGGGGCCTCCTCGCACTGACCCTCCCCGCCGCCGCCATCCAGACCTTCGCACTGGAGGGCGCCGCCTACTTCGAGATCGACGGTCGCTACTACCTGTTCGGGCCCGGCGACTTCATCGCCGACGAACTGGGCGGGTTTCGCACTTGGGCGAGCACCAGCATCAACGATTGCGCGCGTCGCGATGGCGGCGCCCAGGTCGAATCCACGGTGCCATTCCGCTACGGCAGCGCGCAGGTCACCCGCATCCTGTGGCTCGCCGACGCGCCGGTGGCCGGGCGCCCGCCTGGCGCGGAACTGCGCCGCGAGGCCGGAAACTGGGTCATCGGCATGCGCTCGAAGTCCGGCGACGTGGTCTGCAACGGGCGCATCGCGCCGCCACCGGGCGTGGACCGGCTGCACGCCGACGGCTTCGACTGAGGCCCCGCGCGCCACTGGCGCCCGCCGCCGCTATCCTTTCCCGCACGGGGCACGAGGGGCGGTGATGGGCGCGAACCGCTGGCGACTCGATGGGCAGGTGGCGCTGGTGACCGGCGCCAGCCGCGGCATCGGGCTGGCCTGCGCGCGCGAACTGGCCGCGTTCGGCGCCGAGGTGCTGATGGTCGCGCGTGACGAGCTGGTGCTGGAAGGCGCGCGCGCCGAGCTGGCCGAGGAGTTCCCCGGCCGCGCCGTGCGCGCGCTGGCCGCCGACGTGGCCGACCGCGAGCAGCGGCTCGAGGTCTACGACTGGATCGCCGACCTCGGCAGCGAGCTGCACGTGCTGGTCAACAACGTCGGGCACAACCTGCGGCGGCGCACGCTCGACTACGACGAATCCGAAGTGCGCGGGTTGCTCGAGACCAACGTGGTCTCGGCCTTCGAGATGTGCCGCCTCGCCCATCCGCTGCTCGCGCGCCACGGCCAGGCGGCGATCGTCAACATCGGCTCGGTCGCGGGACTCACCCATGTGCGCACCGGCTCCCCTTACGGCATGAGCAAGGCCGCACTGATCCAGCTCACGCGCAACCTCGCGGTGGAATGGGCCGGCGACGGCATCCGGGTCAATGCGGTGGCGCCGTGGTACATCCGCACCGCGCGCTCCGAGGCGGCGCTGGCCGATCCCGCGTACCTGGAGGAGGTGATCGAGCGCACGCCGATGGGGCGCATCGGCGAGCCCGAGGAGGTCGCCGCGGCGGTGGCCTTCCTGTGCCTGCCGGCATCCTCCTACGTCAGCGGCGAGTGCGTGGCGGTCGACGGCGGCTTCCTGCGCCATGGCTTCTGAAGCGCCGCGCGAGGCGCCATGATTGCGCATCCCGACCCACCGACGCGGGCAGGCCCATGAACCCGATCCGGCTGTTGTTCGCGCTCGTGCTCGCTGCCGGGGCCGCGACCGTGCTGGCCAAGAGCCCGTCCGTGATCAACGTCGAGGTCGAGGCGGCGTTGCAGAAGCTCTACAAGGCCAGGCCCGGGACCAAGGGCGTGATCTCGCGCGCGGCCGGCGTGCTGGTATTCCCCGCGGTCTACAAGGGCGGGGTCGGACTCGGCGCCGAGTACGGCGAAGGCGCGCTGCTCGAGGACGGCCGCACCAGCGGCTACTACAACCTGGTGTCGGGTTCGGTCGGCCTGCAGCTCGGCGGCCAGCGCCGCGTGCAGGTCATCGTGTTCATGGACCCGGCGGCGCTGGCGCGCTTCAAGGCCAGCGATGGCTGGAAGGCCGGGGTCGACGGCAGCGTGGTGCTGGTCGAGTTCGGGGCCAGCGGCAAGGCCGACACCCAGCAACTCAACCAGCCGATCCTGGGCTTCATCCTCGGCGAACAGGGCCTGATGGTCTCCACCAGCCTCGAGGGCGCCAAGATCACCCGCCTGCAGAAGTGAACGCGCGGTGCCGGCTCAGGGCTTGCAGACCCCGGCGACTTCCTCGAGCACGACCGGCTTCCAGTAGGCCTTGGGATCGCTGTCCTGCTCCGGATCGAACAGCGCCGCGATCACGTAGACCCGGTCGGGCTGGACCTCGATCTCGAAGCTGCGGTTGCGCACGCCACGATCGGGGCTGCGCTGCACCTGGAACGACAGTTCCCCCTGCGGCGCCTTCTCGCCGACCTTGAGCACGTGCTTTCCCGGCGTCAGCGCGTAGCTGTTCCGCCCCCGGAACGGCTGCCTGCCGTCGATGTCGATGACGCCGACCGGGTACACGTTGTCCGCGGGCACGTTGCGGTCGAACAGCACGATCGTGCCGCAAGGCGGCGCGTTCGCTTCCTGGGCCCGGGGCGCCGAAGCGAATCCCAGCAGGAGCAGGGCGAGCCAGCAGCATGCGTGCGAACCGGACATGTCGGATTCTCCGTGCGTGGATCGATCCGACGAGTGCAGCGAGGCACTCGGCCACGACTTGCACATCGTCGCGCGACGGAGTCTAGCCGCGGCCAGCGCTGATGAGCCAGTGACCCGTGGCTGTAATGCGCATCATCCGCGATTCCCGATAGGCTACCGCGATCCCCATGCCGCACGGTGTGCTGATGCGATTTCGCCAATGCGTCCTGGCGCTCGTTGCGGCGCTGTCGTGGAACCCGCCGGCCGCGCTGGGCGAGGAGACGCCGGTCGCGTCCAACGCGCCGCAGGCCACCGAGGTCGGGGCGCTGGGGCCGGCACCGCCGGCGCACCCCAGCGGCATTGGCCTGGTGCTGGGCGGCGGTGGCGCGCGTGGCGCGGCCCACATCGGCGTGCTCAAGGTGCTCGAGCGCGAGCGCGTGCCGATCGCGTTCATCACCGGCACCTCGATGGGCGCGATCATCGGCAGCCTGTACGCCGCCGGCTATTCGCCCGACGAGATGGAGGCGATCGTCGGCGCGATCGACTGGGCCGACATGCTCGACGACGACCCGGCGCGGCCCGACCTGCCGATGCGGCGCAAGGACGACACCCTGCGCGACCTGCTCAACTTCCGCCTCGGCGTGCGCGACGGCAGGATCCAGTTGCCGCGCGGCGCGATCCAGGGCCAGAAGCTGCTGCTGCTGCTGCGCCGCCTGCTGCTCTCGACCTGGCAGGACCCGGATTTCGACCACCTGCCGATCCCGTTCCGTTGCGTCGCCACCGACATCGTCGACGGCCAGACCGTGGTGTTCGGCGCGGGCGACCTCGCGGTCGCGGTGCGCGCCAGCATGTCGGTGCCGGCGGCGTTCGCGCCGATCCGGGTCGACGGCCGCCTGCTGGTCGATGGCGGGCTGGTCAACAACGTGCCGATCGACGTGGTCAAGGTGATGGGCGCGACCCGCGTCATCGCGGTCGACGTCGGCACGCCGCCGCTGACCGACGAGCAGCTGCGCTCGCCGATCTCGATCACCCTGCAGATGATCACGCTGGTGACCCAGCGCCTGACCAACGAGATCCTCGCCGACCTGACCGACGAGGATCTGCTGATCCGGCCCGAGCTGGGCGACATCAGCAGCGCCGCGTTCGACCGTTCGGCCGAGGCCGTGCCGCTGGGCGAGCAGGGCGCGCAGGCGATGGTGGCGCAATTGCGCCAGTACAGCGTGAGCGAGGCCGACTACGCGGCCTGGCAGGAGCGCGTCCGCCGCCGCGACTTCGATCCGCCGCTGATCGAGTTCGTCGATACCGTGACCAAGCGCAGCCAGAGCGCCAGCTTCGTCGACCGCATCGTGCGCGACAACGCCGGCAAGGTCCTCGACGTGGACCGGCTCGAGCGCGACATCGGCGATGCCTATGGCGCCGGGCAGTTCGAACGCATCGTCTGGCAGCTCAAGGAGGACGAGGACGGCCGCACCGGGATCGAGGTGCTGCCGGTCGACAAGGGCTGGGGCCCGGGATTCCTGACCTTCGGACTGCAGCTCAGCGACGACTTCGATGGCCGCAACAGCTACCAGCTCAACACCGAGTTCACCCAGACCGGCATCAACCGCTACGGCCTGGAATGGCGCACGCTGCTCGGCATCGGGCGCATCACGACCCTGCGCACCGAGCTCTACCAGCCGATGGGCGGGCTCGGCCAGTTCTACGCGGTGCCGTACTTCGACCATCGCGCGACCGAACAACCGTTGACGGTCGAATCGGCCCAGTTCGCCGAATACCGCGTGCGTCGCACCCGCCTGGGCCTCGAGGCCGGCTGGAACGCCAACCGCAACCACCGCATCGGCATCGGGCTGCAGCGCGGGCTCGACAAGGCCGACCTGCAGATCGGCCCGCCCGACCAGGCCAACGACATCGACGACGATTCCGGCGGGATGACCCTGCGCTACGCGTTCGACACGCTCGACGACGAGGACTTCCCGCGTTCGGGCGCGCGCATCGACGTGGCCGCCGACTGGTACCTCGACGAATTCGGCAGCGACAACGAGGGCGAGACCCTGCGCTTCAATGCCGACCGCGCGCTGTCGTCGGGGCGCAACAACCTGCTGCTGGGCGTGCGCGGTTCGACCTTCTGGGGCGACGAGCCCTTCCTTGCCTCGACCGGATTCCTCGGCGGCTTCGTCAACCTCTCGGGCCTGACCGAACGCGAGCTCTTCGGTCCGCATTCGCTGCTCGGGCGCGGCCTGTACTACCGCCGCCTGACCAACGACGAGGCCCTGTTCAGCGTGCCGGCGTACATCGGCGCCAGCATCGAGGCCGGCAACGTGTTCGATTCGCGCGACGACATCGAGGTCGACAACCTGATCTACGCCGGCAGCGTCTTCGTCGGCGTGGACACCTTCTTCGGGCCGATCTTCCTCGGCTACGGCCACGCCGACAGCGGCGACAGCTCCTTCTACCTCAGCTTCGGCTCGTTCGTGCGGCCGCCGAACTGACGGTGATCGCCGGCCACGGCGGCCGCGCCCGGGGGTTCAGCGGCAGTGGGCGGCGAACTGCTCGCGCAGCCCGGCGTACTCGCCGTCGAGCGTCGCGCGCTCGGCCTGGAACGCGATCCGGCGCGCCGCGCCGACGCGGTCGATTTCCGCGCGCCAGTGCGCGCAAAGTTCGCCGCGGCCCATCGGGTAGCACTGGTCCTGCACCCAGGTGTAGCCGGCGGCCATCGATGCCGGCCAGCCGCCGCGCGCCCCGGGCCGCGGCCCGGCGGGCGGGGGCGTGCTGCTGCCCACGCCGGCCGAACGCGGCGGTGCCCCGACCGGGCCCTCGATCGAAGGCCAGTCGCTGAGCGTCCATAGCGGCACGTAACGCCCGCGCGGCGCCGGATTGCTGCTGACGTAGCGCTTGCCATCGGCCGATTCGCAACGATAGAGCGCGGGCAGCGGTGGCGCGCGCCGCTCGACCGCGGGGTCCGGCGTGACTGCCGCGGCCGGGGCCGCGGGCGCCGCCACCGGATAGGCGCCGGCATCCGGGGCCAGTCCGCGTGTTTCCGCGGCCACTGGCCGCGGCAGCTCGGTGCTGTCCGGGGGGCAGGGCCGGTCCTGGTAGGCGATCGATCCGTCCGCGGCCTCGCACTTGTGCAGCGCCTGCGCGCGCGGCGCGGTCGCGGCCAGCGCCAGCAACACGGCGATCGCGCTCGCCGCAGCCCGCCGCCGGCAGTCGATGTCCATGCGGCCAGTTTACGCCGGCAGCTGCCGCCGCTGCCCCGGGTCGACTACCCTAGCGCACTGGCAACGGGGAGTGCCCGGGTATGCGCATGCTGTGGCGATGGTCGTTGCGCGCCGTATGGTCGGTGCTGCTGGTGCTCGCCACCATCGTGCTGGTGCAGGCATTCCGCGCGCGCGGCCTGCCGCCGCTGCAGCCCTGGCATCGCGAGGCGCCGCAGCTCGAGCTCACCGCAGAGGAGATGCGCCAGCGCGGCTTCGATTTCGCGCGCTACCTCGAGCGCGAGGACGAAGTCATCCGCGAAAGCCGCCTGCGGGTGACGCAGGCGCTGCGACCCGAGGACGACGTGCCGGGCCTGCGCTACGCGCCCTCGAGCGCGAACAACCCGGAGCGCTTCGCCACCGACTGGAACCGCAGCTTCGAGCGCCGTCCGGCCCGGGTCCGCGGCGGCGCCCTGCTGGTGCACGGCATGACCGACGCGCCGTACAGCATGCGCGCGCTGGCCGACC